>Ga0208196_1000060_pt1 | contig 146619 bp, 87 predicted proteins | sample AD_JPNNA7_MetaG_FD_184443 | JGI IMG/M metagenome (GOLD analysis project Ga0208196, IMG submission 184443) | Active sludge microbial communities of municipal wastewater-treating anaerobic digesters from Japan - AD_JPNNA7_MetaG (SPAdes) (version 2) | ecosystem: Engineered > Bioreactor > Anaerobic...
ATACTCCAGTTGCCCGCCAAAGATGTTCTGCAGCGGCGGTTCACCCCCACATGCGTGGGGAATACATCTTCCACCCAGCCGTGGATGAGCGAGATCTCGGTTCACCCCCACATGCGTGGGGAATACGTAACGTGGCTCATGATGGAGGCGCGGAGCTTCGGTTCACCCCCACATGCGTGGGGAATACACTTGATCAATAGAGAGCTAACAGGTCATTGAGCTCCTTCAAGCCTTAGTTCAAGGATGTTTGGTCATTAGTTTGATACCCTCCCATTCCGTAACGACTCTTGATGCGGCACCCCAGAATTCGATATCAAAACCCTGTTCGGCCTGGCTACTCCAGATCATCAGGCAAGTCCCACCGCTGCAATTGCTTCTAACCTTATCCCACAGTTTGTCCCTAACCATTGCTGAGACTTTACCCACAAACACCCCCGCCTTTACTTCCAGCAGCCAACGTGTGATCTGACCCCGCAAGGAGTTTGGCACGTTTTCCAAAACCAAAACCACCATCAATCTTCCTTTGGCAGATCATCCTGCCCGTAAGATATGCCGCCTGGGGAAACTTCTCCATCTGGAGACCAGAGTCCTCCAGGCAAGGCTGGTTCTTCGGCAAAACAGTCATCCGGGCTATCCTCTGGCATAATATCACCGAAGAGAGAACTAATGTCAGCGACAATGCGTTTGAGTAGATTCTGCCTGTGGAATTCATCACGGCAGGCAAGCCTGACTCTGCGGTCGAGTTCGCCGATCCCTTCAGCGGTCGCCCGGAATGCGGCGGGAGCAGCCATCTCCATTTTGTATAGATCCGCGATATCATAGACAAATGACAGTTGCTTGCCAGTGTGGACAAAGCCCAATCCGGGAGAGAATCCTGCAGCAACGATGGCAGCGTGCGATATGCCGTAGAGGCATGAGTTTGCCACAGATAAAGCCCGGTTTATGGGGTCTGCTTTATTCCAGTTGTCTCTTTGATAGTTTCTGCCCTGCATGGGCACACCATACTTTTGGGAGAGTTGGAAATATGTATCGCGCACCCGGGCACCTTCCTTGCCCCTGATCTGGTTCAAAGTTAAATCTGGAGAAAGCTCATCCTGAAACCTTAACTGGTACATGGCGCGTACAACCCGTAGATGCAAAACCGGGTCTGCCCAGTACTTTGCCTGTTTCATAAGATTGACAGCGCTGCGGGTTGTACCTGTGCCTGCGGCATAGAACCTGACGCCATGTTCTCCCACCCAGGCTACGAGACAGCCACAGGCAGCCAGTGAAAGTATTGCCGCATGTGTGATGGTTATGCCCGGTCCCAGCATCAGCATAGCCAAGCCGGCACAAGGAACCGGGGTTTCACCCAGAGCGTCGTGAATGGCGATGGCTTGCCCGTTCTGGTCAATTTTGGCATGCTCCACATAGAGATAGCTAAGCCGGTCTCTGATCCGGGGAATAGAGTGCAGGTCTTTATCCATCATTCCTGATTGGCAGAACTGACAGCAGGCCAAAGCCGAAACTTTTCGCTTTTCCAATGCCGCTGCTAAGCGTTTCCAGGAACAGTTTCGGGTCATCCACCTCGAGAACTCCCTCCAGGAGAGCCGCACGGAAGCGCAGAGGATTGTATGTGTGTTCACGCCAGTAGCCCTGCCCCTGTTCCTTTACTTTGACATTTTTTGGTTCTGGCTTGGAGCCATAAACCCAACCCAGTTGAAGAAGCTCACAGCGCTGAAGGGTGAAGCCCAGCTTTGGGCTTTTGGCAGCCAGCCAGTCGGCAAGGGCCTGATCCGGGGTGGAAGAAGCATCCCAGGTAAGAGAAACCCTTTTGTGCAGGATTTTGCCAGTTTCTATGGTTTGACCGTCCTGTTGCACCATTTCAGGAATATGACGGCGTACGCTGGCGTTTACCCGCAGCCTGAACCGCAGCAGTTGTCCCGCTTTAAACTCTGGATTATACTCCTTTGTTTCCGGCGGCGCGGCCAGGAAATCAAGCGCGTTTTGGAAGCAATAATCCCAATCCGGCTCAAGAACGGACTGGACGATAATAATCGCCCTTTTATCGTTTCCGTCGATGTTGTTATCGACCCGGAAAAGGAAGGGAGTTTTTTGGAAGTCGTTTGGCGAAAAGGGCTTCAGGAAATGCGGATCCTGCTCCCGGCGTAAACCTGAAGGAAACGCCATGGAGAGGCGGCGGTGGACGTTATAGACATTGTCCAGCCACTTTCTGCCGGGGCGGGGGCGGTCTGGATTGCCTCCAGTATCGATCAATAGCCTGGACAAGTAGATCATCCGTCTTCCTCCTCTGGTTTCATTTTGCGGAAACGCTGCCCGCGCGAACGGAACTCGACTATTTCTTTGCGCTTTGACAAAATACGCTCCCGCCAGATGGGGTCGCAGGGGTCGATGCGATCGGTGGTCATGCCGGAACCGTATTCCAGCATGGTGCAGGCGTCGTGGCAGAGGCGGCACAGCGCCCGCAGATCTTCCGGTACTTCCTTGCCTCCCGCCCTGCGGTAATCCACGTGTTGAACTGTCGTGGCAGGAGCTTTGCACACCATGCACGCGGCATGATCCATCACAAGCCGCTCCGCCCTGACCTTCTTATACTCGGAATTGCTATAATCCGCCCGGGTTCCTTTGGGCCTCCAAACGTTGGTTCCGGTTTCCCTGCTCACTTGCACATCCTCTCCCACAAACAGCTCACGCCTGATCACGAAGCGCGGCAAATGTCTGGGCGGCTGAAAAGAAACCGGCAGATCGTAATGAATCTCTGCGTCATCAGGTGCATGTTCTCCGTCACGGCTGGGAATCCAGTCCATGACGCAAGGCAGTGTTTGCGGCAGGGGTTCATTGTGCCAGCGCTTTTGCAGGGGAACCGCGGACAGCGCCTCCTCCAAAGTGTTGTAAAAGCCCGGAGGATGCTCGCCTACGGGACGTGAAGGGGGACAGGATTTGCGCCCCAGATAAATAGCCCAGACCGGCTTGGCCAGAGCGGTGGAGAGCTTTTCCACAAGTTCCGGCTCACCTTGCAAGGCGACCAGAAAACTGGCGTCGGCAAGATATTCGCGGCGTGAGAGCAAAGTCTCTGCCCTGGTTTGTATTTTGTTTGGTGTCAAGGTCTCAGCCAGGGCCGCTCCAACCATGGAAGGTTTCTTGGGTGCCTTCAGCTCTGCCATGCGCATTCTTTGTCCCGCGCCCACAGTGTGGAAATCCCACCAGCGTATGCCGGGGCGGTCTATCCGCACGCCCATGCGCAGGTTGGCAAGTTTTGGGAGCCATGAATCAGCAGCCTCCGCGCGCCCAATTCCCATTGCCGCGCAGAGCAGTCCCAGGACACCAGATTTTGTCGGAGCGTCGGCAGTCCTGCGCAAAGCAAACTTAGCCTCGTTGCTGCCCCAGGACTGCAAAGCCCCCTCCAAGCGCAAGAATAAGGTATTGGGTGGAGCACTCATGTCACCCGCCAACATAAGCCTTGCTTTTCCGAACTTCTTCCCACTCGAAGCTGCCAATATAATCCAACACGGCGCTTACAAGCTCATTGAGGTTGCCAATGCTCCTGGAGGCCAGTTTGGGATGCTCTTTGCCAAGGGAATAGCGATTGTTTGGAGAAAACCAGAAGCTGATAACTGGGGATTGCTCATCATAATAGCCAAGCCTGATGTCGTTCACGTAGTTGGAAAGCTGGCCGATGCTTTGCTCCACCAGGTCCGAATCCTTGACCAGGGAAACTGGCCTGACGAATGCGTTGGCGTAGCTAATAGGGGAATTTTTGAACTCGACAAGTATGCCATCTGGCAAGTTATGAGCGGCGAAGCTGTTCTGTTTGCCACTGGGGTTGGTTTTGGCAGCGGCGAGGAGAAAGGCACCCACGGTGTGGGCTGCCAGATGAGTGTCTCCTTTCAGGTTCTTGACCAATTGCTCCCAATCAATGGAGAAGTATTTGTAGAAACAGGCTGAGGCAAACATGGATTCGCCAATATGACCCGCTCCGGCGTCTTCACCAGGAACATCATCGGCCGCTACAAAGTAGTCGATCTCCGGCCTGGCAATGTGGGTGGAAAGCGCATGTGCAACCTGCAAAGCGCATTCCACGCCAGTGTTTTTAAGCTCTTTGGTCTCCAACATCCTGCCGCAAAGTGCTATATCAGGAGAATGGACGCAGTTTGTAAGTAGTTCCTTAAACCCAAGCAGTTTTTCACTTTCACCGAGATTGGAGTTGGAAAGCAGGACGGCCATTTGGCGTAGGGCATCATAGGTGGTAAAAATCAGCATATCCGACGTATCAGCCGCCTGCTGCTCTTCCTGAGCTTCATCGGTTTCCGCGGGTATCTGTTCGGACTTTTTTCCAGCTTTCTTGGAAGATTTGGTTTTAACTCCACAGGCTTCCAGGAACTTTGCAACCAGCTTCTTATCTTTGTTTTCCAGCATTTCCTCAAGTTTCTCTGCCAGACGCCTTGTTCGGATACCTCCTCTAAGGTCTGCGAACTCCGGGGCAAAACGGATGCTGCGCTTGATGCACTGGCTGGAGATGCGCGAACGTAATACTCCACCGAAATAACAGGTCTTGGGGGCGCCCAAGTCGTCCCGGTTAAGATTTGCCGGGCTGTGATTCTGAATCATATGAATTTCAATCAACATCTGAATCCTCCTTGTTGATCTTGTATGCTTTAGTAAATGAATCCGACCATTCTCTTTTGACAGTCTCCTGCTCCCAAAATGACAGAACATCTGTCAGATCTACCCAGTCAAAGTAGACCTGCTGGTGCTTTCGCAAAATACCCATGATGACCAACAGCGGTTCTTCCATATGCATAATGTCAAGCGATGCAAGTTGATCAAAACGTGCCAGTACACGGGGTAATTCCTTTTTTGGTCCAAGTTTCCGGCAAATGCTTCCCATAAGTATGGGCAAAGTGGCTTCCTCGCGCTGTTCAAAGCGGAATTCAGCAAAAAGTTTGGCGATCAACCAAGCCACTTCACGCTTGGGGGCGCGTTGATTCTTTTGCCGCAAAGGCCACCAGAGGGCTGTAAAAAGGTCAAATCCGGGAAGCTCTTCATCAAGCCGGGCTCCCCTGAGTTTTCTAAGAATGCCCAAATCGCCTTCTTTGAGGTTCTCCAGGCTTGTAATGAAGTCAACTGTTCCTCTATTCATTTTGGTCCCCCTCTGCGGGTTTTGTTTTGGATTCTGGTATAATTGGCCAGGGCTTGCGGGAAATGAATTTACCTCTCTTGAGCCTGGCGTCCACTGTTTGAGCCGGCTCCAAAGAGCACGCAACCTTTGTGAGCAGTTCTCTGTATTCAGCATCGGCATCCTGCCAGGAATAGCCCCTGTTCTCAGTCATTTTACCCGCATTGATGGCAATTCTGCTTTCGGCGTGGGGGATAATGTCAGCAATCTGGGGTGTGCCCACTGACTTTTTGAAATCACCTCTGAGAGATATCTTGCGCATGATATTAAGGGCAGTAGCCCTGTTTGCCAATTGAGCCAGCAACTCATCATTTGTATCAGTTCCCTCAAACTCGATGATCTTGTCCCAGATGTCTATGCTTTTTGCTTTATCACTGGCAAATCCAACCAACCAGAGTTTTCCTTTTCTGGAGTTTCCTTCCGCGCGCAAATAGCTGAACAGCGGACTATACCAATCCCGGTCCGCGAAAGTGTATCTATCATTGGACATCAGTTTGATTTTGGACTGGAGGCTTTTTTTCAGATCGGTGTAAACACCATGAGGGTCTTTCCACTCAAGGCCTTCCGGTACTGGCTCCACTTCTATGCTGCAGGAATAGACGAGAGCTTCGGAGGGTAAGCCGCAGGAACTACATGCTGCCTGACCTGGGACGGGATCATGCAGATGCACCTTGCGCGGCAGCCAGGTCATTCCGGCAAGTAAGCCCACTTCCTTGCTTTCTTTTTGAAAAGAACCCAACCATGCCGGAATCCCCATATTATCCCAGGGTTGCCAATTATGAGCCAGCATGCCAGCGAGGTCATTTGCATGCCAGAGCAGGTAAAATGGAGGAGTGTTGTTGATTCCCGCACCTATCCCTCTGCCACCGACAGTGGTAAAGACAGGTAATCTCAGCAGTCCCTTGATGCAGCAAGCTTCGCAGAGCCCATCGATATAGTCGGTGACATGATTGAAATGGCATAGATTATGAGCTGTTGGTATCTCATGAATAAGGTCGGTAATGGCTCTGATCCTGGAACTTGGATTGTCTTGGTAAAACCGGGGGCCATCCCCAAAGAGCTCGAAATACTCCTTGTTTTCCTCCAGCCAGGGTATCCAGGAGACCGGAAGCGGCTTATCAGGTTCAGGGGCCTCGTTGGTGTTAGCGAAACACCAGTAGCCAAGAGCAAGCAGGAATCTGAAGACAGCAAACCTGTCCATGGGGTTGCTGTATGCCAGTTGCAGATTGTGTGCATCTTTAAGAGTCTGCACTAAAGATATTCTATCTGGTTTGCCCGAAAGATAGATCACATTTACCCAATTATCACAAAGAAGATTGTACATAATATGCTCCATTTGCTCAATGGAAACCTTCTATTATGAATAAAGATCATTGTCAAGATATTTGCTTTGAGTGATTATTAGGGCGGGAATAATCAAATTAGGGAGGTCTCCCTATATAAACCCGCCACCGAAAACCTCAAACCCCGTCACTCTGTCGATTTGCCCGGACATTAACAATGAATCATTCAGCATGGACGGCATTATGCCTGACAAAATGACCTGGAAGCATTGTTGTCTCGACAAGACCCTGAGTCAATCGTGACGGGCTCAACAATTCTCTTGACGTAATTAAACAGCCTGTCTATGAAAGCCAACCAAAGGAGTTTATTATGAAAAACGCTTTAGCAGTATTGTTTTTACTTTCTTTACTGGGCCAGATCATGGCCCTGACCGTCTATTCTTCAGATGCCGGCGGCTATTGGAGCGACCCCGCGGCCTGGGCTGGCGGAAGGGTGCCCAACTCCGGGGATGATGTAGTTATCAACAGCACCGTTTACGCGGACACCACGGGTTCTCCCCATCAGTGCGCCAACCTGACGGTCAGTGGTACCGGATGGTTGTTGAACCCGGGGGGTAACTCCCAAACCGAGGTCATAGTCAATGGCAGCCTGACAAATCACGGCACAACCACCAGCTATCGTTGGGGCTACTATCCGGGAACCCTTACGGTCACGGTGGCGAACGCCATTACCAATTCTGGCTCCCTGACACCCTGGCATCTGAACCTGAGCGGGACGAACGCACAGCATCTGAGCAATTCAGGGACTTTCTGCCCGAAATTCTTAGAGGATCTTTATCCCGGCAGCCCCTTGGTATTGGATACGGATCTGGTGGTCTCGTCAGGCACCAGCATCAGGATGAACAACGCCTCCCTTGTGCTGAACGGCAGTTCCGTCCACCATATAATCTGCTATGGATATGGTGGCATGACGTTTCTGCAGGACGCCCAGATCGTGGGCGGCAACGGAGCCAGCATCACTTGCCACGACGGTTTCTTCCTGAAGAATTCAGCGGCGGACGAGATCGTATTGCAGGGTATGGTGGAAATCGCAGGCAACCTGAATGTCGGACACCTGATCAACAACGGCGAGGTCTATAATAAAATAGACCAAATAGGATACCTGAGCGTCATGGAGCGGCTGGACAACCATGGCACGATCCGGAACCATACCCATGGAGCACGTTTAGAACTTACCCTTTACGGCGGCATCTACAATTACGGGACGCTCAACAACCACCTGACCCACCTGGCAGGATCGCAAATCCACCACCTCTGGCAGAGCACGGACGCTCCGGCGATCACCTGCACCAACTTTACTTCCAGTTCCACAGGGCCCGCCCGATTGATTTCCAACCTCAGGTTCAGCGGCACCACCATCGATTTCAGCGGCAACCAGATCAATCTCTACAATGCCGCGGATGAATGTTTCACGCTCAACCAGTCCGGCGGAAGCATCCGGAACGCGGCCATCTCGGGCGGAGCAAGCGGCGCCCTGAATCTGAACAGTGTCTACCTGGAAAACGTCAGTGCCGACCATATAATCACTTACGGCGAGTTCGCACTGATAGGGACCGTCACGGTGGGAACACTCATCAATAACGCCACCCTGTTCAATTATATGAACTATTACCCGACCTTCAGCGTTACCCAGAAGTTGGAAAACTATGGCACGATCCGGAGCCATACCCACGGAGGATATCTTGAAACCCAGATCCGCGGCGACCTCTATAATTACGGGACGATCGGCGTTCGCCGGCTACTGGTGAACGGCACAACCGATCAATATGTGCGCAACGCGGGAACCATCAACACCGAACAGGGCTGCCAACTGGTCTCCGAACTGGGCCCGGCGCAATGGTATTTCAATGGCAGCCTCGCCAACGCCAATCTGGTGACCAACCAAACTGTCAACCCATACCAAATCGGCATCTGGCGGCCATATCTGGACGGTGTCTGGGGCAGGCAGATCATCTTTGGCGAGGGTTCGGCTTTGACCTCGCCGGTAATAGTTTCCTTCACAAAGGGAGTTTCAGCCCTGAACCTGACGTGGACAGAAGTGCCCAACGCCGTATTTTACCGCGTTTATTCGGCTCCGGCTCCCACCGGGCCCTTTACCGTGCTGACATCCGCCGTCCACGACCCCACCGCCGGCGACGGCCTGGTCAGTTGTGAAATCCAGGCGGGCAACTCGTTCAGGTTCTATCGGGTAAGCGCTCTGAACTGAGGCGGAAACGCCTTTTGAACCCATTTGCGGGAAAGAACCGCCGTGTGTAATGCGCGGCGGTTCTTTAGTTATCGGACTTGGAAGGGCGGCTGCCCGTTCATTTATCTATATCATTGTAATCCGTTGTTTCTGAAAGACTGGATCACGGGTCAAGTCACCCCACCAAACCGCTGCGCGCTTTGGCGGGGACCCCGACAGCCCGTGATGACACGCTTTTTGGTCTGATAGTGGTTTGTTGCGGGGCTGGGTGGTTGCTTCTAAAAGGCTGGATCACGGCTCATACCAATTCGCTTTCATCAAGCTGTTTTATGCTATTTGTGATCTGACATTCTCTTGTGAAATCCGTGTAAAGGTGAAATGGTGGAAAGGAGCCCCAGATAGACTCTCGTGGTGCCGTGTTGATTGTGGACGCAGCCCAAAACAAGCCCCACCAAACCCCAAAACCGTGTCATCACGGGCAAGCGCATGCTTGACCCGTGATCCAGTCTTTTAAAATAACCAGCCAGTCTGGAAACAACCGGCATCAATTCCTTGACAACCGCATAAATAAACCTGTACCTTCCGCAATATCCTTCATAGCGCCATCCTTCACTGCCACAGGAGGTTAAGCCATCTTCCTTAGGTCATCCTTATAAATTATAAGGATGACCTAAGGAAGACTCACGCCAAAACGACGGATGCAAATGAGAGCCACCCGCGCGCGAGGGGAAATGGAGGACAGCCAGCTCATGGCCGCGCAATTATGGGCAAGTATATTTATATACTTGCCCTGGGTTCCGCTTCCCGCCTGGCATTAAGGGGTCGTAGCACCTATATATATGGGGGGATTGTTGGTGGAAAGGTGTTTTGAGGTGGAAAGGTGGAAAGGTGAAATGGTGGCTGTTTTTTTATAACCTTACGCGGATGTTCCTTAAAAGACTGGATCACGGGTCAAGCCCGTGATGACACGGTTTTTGGGTCTGTCGTGGTCTGTTTTGGGGTTTGGTGGTTGTTCCGAAAAGACTGGATCACGGGTCAAGCCCGTGATGACACGCTTGTTGGTCTGGTATGTTTTGTTTCGGGGTTGGGTGGTTGTTCCGAAAAGACTGGATCCCGGGTCGCTGCCCGGGATGACACGGTTTTTTTGTCTGCGATGGTCTGTTTCGGGGTTGGGTGGTTGTTTCTAAAAGACTGGATCACGGGTAAGCCACCCCAGAGGGGGCCCCGACTTCCCGTGATGACACGGTGTATAGCTTGGTGGGACTTGTTACGGGGGAACCTTTTCACCATTCCACCTTTCCACTTCTGATAATTCGTGTTAATTTGTGTAATTTGTGGATATTTTAAAAGACTGGATCACGGCTCGCAGGCCGTGATGACACGTTTTTTGGTCAGTTGTGCTTTGTTTCTGGGCTGCCGAAGTCTGTTCGGCAGAGGCAACGGAGTTGCCTGTTTGGAAGAGACCTCCGGTCTCTGTGGCAAACGGACTTTGCCACCCCTGGGCACTGGCTACCGTCTGCCAGAATTCTCTTTGCTTGACAGATTTACGCTTTTCACATATATTATTTTACATGGGCTGGTATCCAGCCCGACAAGGAAAGAAACATGAAAGAACTGATAATAAAAGCTATTAGCGGCCGCGAGCCGCAAGACTTTTTGGGAGAAGATAGATGAGCACACCCCGCGGTGAACGCGTCAACATCACCCTGTTGGGTAACCGCAACGCCGGAAAATCGTCCTTGATCAACGCCCTGGCAGGACAGGAGATCGCCATCGTTTCCAGCACCCCGGGCACCACCACAGACCCGGTGGACAAACGCTATGAACTGCTGCCCCTGGGCCCGGTGACCTTCTTTGACACCGCCGGACTGGACGACAGCGGCGAACTGGGCGAAAAACGGGTGCTCGCCACCTATAAGATACTTTACCGCACGGACATAGCCGTGTTTGTGAACGATGGCCGCCCCTTCGCGGAGAGCGAGCTGTCCTCCCTGAAGCGCATCCGCGAGATGAAGATACCGCTTTTAATGGTCTTTAACCACAGGGATCTGCGCGAGCCTGCCCCCGCCAATATCGCCTGGTGCGAGGAACGGGGCCTGCCCTGGGTCTCCGTCTCCGCCCTCAAGGGGGAAAACATCGACGCCGCCAAGGAACTGCTGATCAAGCTGGCGCCCGCCCATCTGCTGGAGGAACGCCCCCTGGCGGGTGACCTGGTGAAGGCCGGGGACAGGGTGCTGCTGGTGACTCCCATCGACCTCGCCGCGCCCAAGGGACGCCTGATCCTGCCGCAGGTGCAGGTGATTCGCGAACTGCTGGATCACGACGCGGTGGTGACGGTGGTGAAAGAGCGGGAACTGGCCTATGCCCTGCAAACCCTGAAGGAACCGCCTGATCTGGTGATCACGGATTCGCAGGTGGTGCTGAAGGTGGTGAATGACCTGCCCCCCGAGGTGAAGATGACCACCTTTTCCATCCTCTTTGCCCGCTACAAGGGCGATCTGGACGTCCTGGCGGAAGGGGTGAGGCAGATCGACAAGCTGCGCGACGGCGACAAGATCCTGATCGCCGAAGCCTGTTCCCACCACGTGCAGGCGGACGACATCGGGCGGGTGAAGATTCCGCGCTGGCTGAGCCAGTTCACGGGCAAGGAACTGGAGTATGAAGTGTACGCGGGACACGACTTCCCGCCCAATCTGGAGGACTTCGCGCTGGTGATCCACTGCGGGGCTTGCATGCTCAACCAGATGGAGATGAGCCGCCGCATCGTGGAAGCCCAGCGGCGCGGAGTGCCGATCACCAATTACGGGCTGGCTATTTCCAAGGTTCAGGGAGTGTTTGAGCGGGCGGTCGCGCCTCTGTATCCGCAAGGATAGGGTGCCGTTCGAGCCGAGTCCACTTTTTTCCATTCTGCCAGTGGAGGCGGCCACGATTCCGGCTTGACAAATCCGCCGCCATCTGGCATAGTATCAAAACAAAGCTTAGTTCAGGGAGGTTACCATGTTTCAACAACAAACGCCCAAACCTGTCGTGATTCAGTTTCCCAAGCTCAGGATCAAAGCCCTGCCTGCCATAGTGCTGGCCATTCTGCTGCTGGGTTTTATGCTTTACTTTGTGCTTCCGGTGTTGCATATCCGTTTTTTGGACTGGATCGTCCCCCTGATGATCTGCCTGGCTCCGCTGCTGGCAATCCGGCGCCTGCGCAAGATACTCTATGTGGTCTATCCCCTTCTGGCGCTGTGGCTGATCCTGGCGCCCTTCTTCTCTTCCGGCATCTTCAATTCCGGCAGCTACCGCCGCATGATCGGCGAGGTGGAAAAGACCGAGTTTTCCGACCTTGTGGCGCCGGTCAATCTGGATCAGGTGCCGATCCTGGATTCCGCTTTCGCCAAGGATTTGGCCGCCAAGAAGCTGGGCGAGGACTTTGCCCTCGGCAGCCGGGTGGTGCTCGGCAACCCCACCATCCAGATGGTGGATGGCAAGCTCTTCTGGGTCTGCCCCCTGCTGCACAGCGGCTTCTGGAAGTGGATCACCAACACAAGCAAAGGCACCCCGGGCTACATCAAGGTCTCGGCCACCAATCCGCAGGATATCACCTTTGTGCGCGAGCTGAAAGGCAAACCCATCCAAATCCGCTATCAGAGCAATGCCTTCTTCGGGCAAGACCTCTACCGCCATCTCTGGTGGAACGGCTTCGCGGGCATCGGCCTGGCAGGCGATACCTTTGAACTGGACGACAATGGCGAACCCTACTGGACGATAACCACCTACACCCACAAGATCGGCGTGAACGCCCCGGAAGCCACCGGACTCGCCATCGTGCATGCCGGCACGGGTGAGATCAAATACTTTCCCCTCAAAAAAAGCGGCGGCATCTATGACGACAGCAAGATTCCCGCCTGGGTTGACCGCATCCAGCCTTCCTACTTTGTGCTTCCCCAGCTTTCCTGGTGGGGCAAATATGTCCACGGCTTCTGGAACAGCGTGTTCGGCAAGCGCGACCTGCTGCGGGTGACGCCCGGCTACAACGTGATCTATGGCCGCGATCAGCGCAGCTATTTCTACTCCGGCCTCACCAGCGTGGGCTCGGACGAGGGGACGGTGGGCTTTGCGCTCACGGACACCCGCAACAAAAGCAGCCACCTCTATCTGGTCTCCGGCGCCACCGAGACTGCCGCCATGCGTTCCGCCGAAGGCAAGGTGCAAAACTTTAAATACTATGCCACCTTCCCCATCCTGGTGAACATGAACGGCAAGCCGACCTATTTTATGACCCTCAAGGACAGCGCCGGACTGATCAAGATGTTCAGCTTCGTTTCAGTGCGTGACTTCTCCCTGGTGGGAGTGGGTGAAAGCGTGCGCAGCGCGCGCGACAGCTATCAGATGGCCCTGGCCGGCAGCCGGACGGGGATATCGCCGGAGGCAGCGGACAAGCAGGCCACCCTCACAGGCTCCATCGCCCGCTTTGGCTCTGATACCACGGACGGGCGCACCTACTACTATCTCACCCTGGCGGAAGCGCCGGATAAAATCTTTATTGCCTCCAGCAACCTGAGCAGCCGTCTGCCCATCACCCGCGCGGGCGACCAGGCGCGCGTCAGCTATCTGGAAAGCGCGGACGCGGAGATCACCCTCACCGCCTTCGCCAATCTGAGCCTGGGGGATAAGTAAGCAGAAAGGAGCTTAGTCAAGCCAGGAAAAGCAGGTAGCCAGATATGAACCGCATGGTGCCCAGCTACATCCTGCAGCAGTATGAGCAAAACATCCTGCAAGGGCAGATCACCGGCTATATTCTGCGCTTTTGCACCATTGCCACTTACAATATCAAAGGAATAAGGCTCAAGCAGCGGCGGCAGGTGATTGACAGTATGGAAGCCACCGCCACCGAAGCCTATGAAAGGATGCTGAGCATGATCAGGCACTCAGGCGGACTGCTCTTCCAGTATGAGGGAAACTGCATCCACGCCCTGTTGCCGGAAAGCACTCCGGTGCAGATCGCGGCGCTGCTGGCACGCATCAATCACACCATCAGCGCGATCAACAGCTACGCCAGCCCCCATCATGGAATGCCGGATGTAATCCGCCTGGCTGTGGGTTTCGGCACACTGTCCTGGCGAATCTTTGAGAACCCACTGCAATTTGAATATGTGTTCTGGTCTCCCCAACTGGATGTCCTGCGTGAAAACCCCGGCCGGCCCAACCAACCCTATTACTCTCCCCAAGCCCTGAGCAGACTGGGCTGGGGGTCTGATGTCCGGCCTGGAAAGCACGCAGTGCATCCGCCCTTTCCCCAGTTGCCGGATACGCCGGAAAGGAAGCGCCTGGGCAAGCAACACGGCCACCACTTCATTCATTCCCGCTTTCACAGACTCAATCCCGCACCTGATGTCCGGCACAGCGTTTGCTGCTGCCTCAGCCTGGACGAGCCTCCGGACGGCCCCCTGGAGCCAACCATCCAGGCATTGGAACTGCTGGCGGTGATCTACGACGCCTTTTTAGCAGCCATCTATGTGCGGAATAAACGCCTGTATGCCATCCTGCTCTTCGATTTTCCCCACAACAAGGTCAATAAAATGCAGCGCGCCTGCCGCCTGGCTTTGGAAGCCGTCACGCGCCACAAAGCCCGCGCCGCCTGCTGCACCGGCTATATCTTCTCCATGGTAGCTGGCAAAGACCTGTGGAAGGCAACCTTCTTCCCGGGCGAAGCCATCACCCGCGCCCAGAAGCTCCTGGAGCTCGCCCGTCCCGGCGAAGCCCTCGCCGACCACAACCTGCGCAACCAACAGCACAACTCCTTCATCTTCACCCCTCTCAAAAGGGAGCAAGCCGCCTCAAGAGCTACTCCCCGAGCCTACCGCCTTGGCATGCTGCCGGGACAATTGATTACCTGCCAACCGCTTTGCATGATCGGCAGGGAGAAGGAGACCGCTCTGCTGCATAGGAAGATACGCGAAGGTTTGGCAGCCTCCTCGCCTCAGGCAATGGTGGTGCATGGAGCGGCGGGAGTGGGCAAGAGCAGATTGGCACGCGAAGCTTTGCGCGCCTTTGAAACCCCGCGGCAGCAGGTGTATCTGCTGGCTTGCAGGCAGGATTCCCCCCTCCCTCTGGACATCGTAACCCAGTTGCTGCGTGCCAGTCTGGGGCTTTTGGAGGACGAGGCTCCCGCTCAGGCGGTGCAGCGTTTCCGCGAAGCGTGGAACAAGCGCACCAGAGGCTCCAGGCTGGGGCAGGAATGCGAAGCCGCCCTTGCCTCGCTGCTGAACCTTTCCTGGGATGGCTCGCCCTGGCGCGGGATCGCCCCCGAAGCCAGGCTGCCCCGTCAGCAGCAGGCGTGGCTGGACTATCTGCGCTGGCTGTGCTCCAAATCCCCGCTGCTTATCTTTATCGACGATATCCAATGGCTCGATACCCTGAGCCACCAATTCCTGGAACTGCTTTGGCAGCACGGCGTGCGCCCGTTCTTTCTGCTGGCTACCGCGCGGACTGAAAACAACATTCTGCCCGCGGAGCTTAGCCTCGGAAAAGAGGGACTGGAAAGCCTCCCCCTGGGTTCCCTCAACTCCAGCGCCAGCCGCAAGCTCTACCTCAATCTGCTGTGCCTTCCCCGCCTGCCCCGCGAGGCTTTTTCCGCCTTCCACGCCTGCGCGGGCGGCAATCCTTTCAATGCCGAACAACTCGCCGCCTATCTGCTGGAAAACAAGCTGCTCAGCCCCCACGGCGAAATAGCGCAAGAAGGCTTGGAAGCGGCGGCGGGAGGCATCGACGAGGTGATTTCCCGGCGCATTGCACGGCTCTCCAAAAAGGTTCAGGAAAGCGTCCGCGGCGCCAGTGTGCTGGGCTTCCGCTTCAATGTTGTCCTCCTCTCCCACATGCTCGAAGGCAACCCCATCCAGCAACTGGGCAAGGCGGGGGGACGGAAAATCTGGCAGGATGCCGACGAACTCTTTTACATCTTTTCCCACAGCCTGTTACAGAAGGCGGTCTATGCCAGCATCCGCGAAAAGGAGCTTAAAAAGCTGCACCTGGCGGCCGCCGAAGCAATGGAAACCGTCTTTGAACAGGCTCTCAAAGAGCATTCCGCGGAGATCGCCCGCCACTACAAGGCTGCAGGGGAACTCAAAAAAGCCGCCAATTACTATGAAATGGCGTCCGATTACTTCTGGGACCGTATGCTGATGGTAAAGATTGAGGAATGTATGCTGCTGGCGGCGGAGTTGTCCTGCCAGGCATGGGGCGGGGACAGCCCGGAACACATCGAACGACTCTTCCATCTGGCCCTGCTCTATCACTATATGCACCGCATGGACGATGCCGAGCCGCTCTATCTGAAGGTGGTGGACGCCAGAACCCGGCAGCTCGGGCCACGCAGCCCCCGCCTCTCCCCCTATCTGAATAACCTGGGACGTTTTTACAAAGACACCGGCCGCTACCCGCAGGCTGAAAAACTGCTGCGCCGCTCGCTGAATATCGAAAAACGCCCCGGACCCAATTCCAATGTGGCAGACCGCATGAACAACCTGGCTTCGCTTTACAGTCTGATGGACAGGCCGGACAAGGCTGAGGAGATGCTCCGTGCCGCGCTGGAAATGATGGAAAGCCTCTTCCCGGAGGGACACTGGTTCACGGCGGTCTGCGCCGGAAATCTGGGCAGCGTGCTGCTGCGCCAGGGACGCCTGGAAGAAGCGGAACCCCTGCTCAAACAGGCAATAGACGGCCATACCTTCCACTTTGGCGATAACCATTCCCAGACAGCCAATTACCTCTTTTCGCTGGGCAGGCTGCGCGCCAGGCAGGGCGACGCAAAAACCGCCCGGGAACTGCTGACCCGGGTGCTGAGCATCTGGGAAAACACCTTCGGCAAAGACTATCCCCGCTGCCAAAACGTCCGCGAGGAACTGGACAAGCTTTCATGACACGACTGCTGTCTGCCCGCTGAACAGGCAGGAAACAAGGGTGGCTCCTTTGGGTTGGATTTACACGGAGTGGTCTATAAATGGTCGTGGAAAGGTGGAAAGGTGGAAAGGTGGAAAGGTGGAAAGGTGGAATGGTGGAATGGTGGAAAGGTTCCCCAAAAAACAAGTCCACCAAGTTATATTCTGTGTCATCCCGGGCAAGCGCACGCTTGACCCGGGATCCAGTCTTTTAGAAACACCCGTGGAAAGGTGGAAATGGCGGTTCAGCGACCGCCAGTACAAAGTAGCGGCGCTTGCCATAGCGCCGTCTGGGATTGCCTTCCATGGGGGGGGTGGCAAAGTCCGTTTGCCACAGAGACCGGAGGTCTCTTCCAAACAGGCAACTCCGTTGCCTCTGCCGAACAGACTTCGGCAGCCCAATCCCGTGTCAATCTGCGTGAACCTCTTGACACGTGATCCAGTCTTTTCAAGGCTCAAACAAGCACACAGTCCTGAAACAACGCCATCCAAGCTACATGCCGCGCCATCCCGGCCTGCGACCCGTGATCCAGTCTTTTAAAGCCATATCATAACACACAGTCCTGAAACAACGCCATCCAAGCTACATGCCGCGTCATCCCGGCCTGTCGGGGTCCCCGCCAAAGCGCGTAGCGGTTTGGTGGGGTGACTTGAGCCGGGATCCAGTCTTTTGGAAACAATCACCCGACCCCGAAACAAACTACCACAAAGCCCTAAAGCTGCGTCATCACGGGCTTGACCCGTGATCCAGTCTTTTGAAGACCGTTTGAAGTCTAAGCCAGCCTCTGGTTTGGCGAAATCCATACAACCTTCCTTGCCGGCTTAAACTCCAAACTCAGCCAGCATGGAGTTCAAGGAGCCTTGACAGGCTTCAAATCTCCACCAGACGCTTTGGCTCTCTTGGACTTCATGCGGAAGAAGACAGGCGATTGTGATAATGCAAACCAAAATAAGTCTTTACGAGCTCGTAGCACCTATATAATATGGGGGCCTCATTTGCATCCGGCACTCTGGAGTGGGTATTCCTTAGGTCAACCTTATAATTTATAAGGATGACCTAAGGATGATGGCACAAAATCCAGTCGCAGCAAAGGAGGGCGGTATGAATGGTATTGCGGAATGTATTGATACTTTATGCGGTTAGCAAGGAATTGATATCTGTATTTTTTGTATTGGGTGCTTGATTGGGCTTTAAAAGACTGGATCACGGGTCAAGCCCGTGATGACGCAGTATATTGTCTGGTATGGTTTGTTTTGTGGCTGAGTGCTTGTTTCCAAAAGACTGGATCCCGGGTCAGACACCCCAGAGGGGCCCCCGTTTGCCCGGGATGACGCGGAGGGTAGTCTGTTGGATTTTTTGCTTCCTTTCCACCATTTCACCTTTCCACTGCCTTTTCAAAAAGACTGGATCACGGGTCAAGCCCGTGATGACGCAGTATATTGTCTGGCATGGTTTGTTTTGTGGCTGAGTGCTTGTTTCCAAAAGACTGGATCCTGGGTCAGGTCACCCCACCAAACCGCTACGCGCTTTGGCGGGGACCCCGACAGGCCGTGATGACGCAGCTTTAGGGCTTTGTGGTAGTTTGTTTCGGGGTCGGGTGGGACTTGTTACGGGGGAACCTTACCACCTTTCCACCTTTCCACCTTTCCACCTCAAAACACCTTTCCACGGCTCTTTCAGATGAGCAGAAAAAACCCCGGAGCCTTGCGGTCCCGGGGCTTGGTTTTATAGGTTAGATCCCGATGAATTACTTCATCATGATCATCTTTTTGGTGCTGCTATATTTGCCAGCGCTCATCTTGAAGAAGTAGACGCCGCTGGACACAGCGTTACCGGCATTGTCACGGCCGTTCCACACAATGTTGTGCTTACCGGCGTTCATGTTGCCGTTCACGAGGGTTTTCACCAGTTGGCCTTTCACGTTGTAGATATCGATCTTCACGAGACCTTTGTCTTTGACGCTGAAGCTGATGGTGGTTTCCGGGTTGAAGGGGTTCGGGTAGTTTCCGTGCAGCTCTGTGGCCACGACAGGAACGCCCGGATCATCGATCGCGGTCCTACCCGACACGGTGACGTCGTCCACAAGGAAGATGAAGGCATCGCTTGACACACAATGGATACCAATGCGGGTCACGCCAGCGGGAATCTGGTAGGTGAATTCGGTCCAATCAACAGGGGCCTGGATGTAGTTGGTGCCGCTGATGATGGTGAAGTCGCTGGGATTTGTGCTACCCGTGGAGGTTCCCACTTTGAAGCGCTCGAGGCCATACTCGGAGGTATAGGAGCGTGCCCAGAACTTGATCTCGTCAGGATTGGTGAGTTCGGGTGTGATCATCCAGTCGTTGTTCGGCCCGTTTCCTCCATTGGACGGCATGACCGCCGCAAAACTGGCAGCCATCTTGATTCCGCCATGGGCGGTAAGCTCGGTAAGCGGTGGAGTGGTGGCACTGGGCACGAAGATCATATAAGCCATGGGCGAGTAGGCGTTTGGCCAAGATGTCGTGTTCATACCGTAGGTGCTGCTCTGATCCACGTCAACCAGAGTCCAGGGCGCAAATTCCAGCGCGAAGTTTTCATAGGTTTCAAAACCGTCTTCGAATATGATCAGGCTTTGAGCCAGCTGGAAGTTCAAGGTGGTGGTCTGGCCGGTTACCACGATAATTCCGGGCTGAGTGCTTGGAGAATAGCCGGGGGCGGACGCGGTCACGTTGTGGGTGCCCGCGGAAACCTGCATGCTGTAGGCTCCGCTGGCGTTGGTGGTGGCAGATGCATCTTCGCAAGAGACGGTGGCTCCCATGATGGGGGCGTTGGCCATATCGCGGACGATACCGGCGACTGTTCCGATCTCGGTACGTTTCTGAACAGCATTGGAGAAGGCCGGCAGGGATTGCGCGTCGCCGGTGTAGATGGCTTTCACAGCCCATTTGTACCAGCCGTCAGGCACGCTGCCCCATCCGTTATCCTGCCAGGCAGTCGCGCTGATGTTACCGGTGGTGAGCTGTGTCCAGGCAGATTCGTTGCTTTCCTGCCCTTGCAGCAAGCGCCATACTCTGTAGCCGAGGAAGACGCGGTCATCGCGGGTCTCAGTTATTTCGCTGGCAGCTTTTTTGGCTGAGGTCAGGCCGGATGAATACATCATGTCGCGGCTGACCGGGAGTTTTGATGTCACGTTGACAGGCGCGCGGTGCTCGTTTCCGGACGCGCTCACGCGGGTCAGGGTGCTGGCGGGGAAGCGCAGGGTTTTTGTGGGGTTGCCAACGGCTACATCATCGAGGAACCAGACATACCAGAGGCCCTGTCCGTCGCCGTCCACAGCCTGCCAGGCAATCTTGATTTCCTGGCCGGCATAGCTGTTCAGATCGACCACGATGGGGGTGTCGTAGTAGTTCCAGCCGCCTGTGAGGTTGGTGGCGTCCCAGATGCTGGTCCAACTGCTTCCGTTGTTCGTGGAGACCTTTACATGGTAGTGGTCACCGTTGGTGCTTCCCAGATAGACGTAGCTCCAGAAGGTGAGGGAAGCGGCGGGAGGGCAGATGAACTGAGGGGTCATGAGCCATTCATCCTGATGGCCATAATCCCACCAGAGCGCGGCTTGGTAAGAACCGGAATGAGGCGGTACCTCAGGAGAGAGGGCGATAGTTCCAACCTGGCACCAGGTGGGAAGCACGCCGGTTGTTCCGCCAGCACCGGTATTGGTGATGGTTTGGGTCCAGTCAGTGGGCGGGAAGGTGTCACCTTCGAATCCTTCGGAGATGTCGGCGCCACTACCGGGCTCCATCCAGGTGATGTTGACCAGGTTGTTGTTTACTTGCTCGGCCACCACACCGCCCGGAGGCAGGGTGATCTCTGTGAGCACGAAGTTCTGGGTGGTGGTTTGCAGTCCTGTGATGCTCACACCGGTCTGGGAAGCAGCCTGATAGCCGGTTTTCACGCAGGTGACGGTGTAAACTCCCTGATAGACGCCGAAGGAATAGTGTCCATTGGCGTCGGAGGTGCCGCTGTATTCGCCGGCGGTGATGGTGGCTCCCGCGATCGGGACGTTGGTGCCGAATTCGGTCACGGTACCGGCCAGGGTGCCCATCATGCCTTTGTGGATTTCACCGGAGAAGGCGGCGGGGGACAGCACGTTGTTGGTGTAAATAGCCTTGACTGCATATTTGTAAACGCCGGAAGGCTGCGGAGCCCAGGTGTTGTCAGTGTAGTTGGTGGTGGTTGAGGAGTTGATGGTGGTCAGGTTAGTCCAGAGGGACTCGTTGTCCTGGTTCGCCGCCAGTAAGCGGTAAACCTTGTATCCACCGAGTACGCGGTCGTTTCCGTTGGCTTCGCTCTTCATGGCCAGCGGGGTGAGTTCGGGAGCCCTGGTGGGGGCGGAGAAGCCCACGTAGCCGCGGATGTTCCAGTTGTAGTTAAGGGACGGGGCCAGGTCATAAAGGGTTGACCAGGCGCCGGAGTTGTAGATCATGTTGCCGAAGCCGTTGGTGGCAGGGCCGGCGTCACAGCCAGCGGGATACGTGCCCGCGGTATGGGAAACGTTGTAGCCAAACCAGAGTTCCTCGGTGCCTGAAATAAGCACGGGGTTGTCCAGGACAACGGTCTGGAACACGTCAACGGTCGGCACTGTGAAGGGCTGGTCAACAACCTGGGTCGCGGGAGCGGTGGCGGTGCCGCCGGTCCAGACGCGCAGGGAGTAGGTTCCCATATCGCCGGGGAAGAGGGATATGGCGTGGAGGCTCCTGCCGGCATAGTCGGTAAGAGCGGAGGGCGGGAAACGAATGGCGACACTGAATTCACCGCCGGAGGTGAGGCCGATGCTGTCTTCGTTTTCGCCGCTGTCGTAGTAAATCCATTCGCCAACTGCGTTGGGATCCGGGGCCATCCAGGTGAGGGCTACGTTGGAATAGTCCGCAGCTTCAGTGGCAACCACCTGATAGGGCGGGAAGGCCAGTTCGTTCACGATGATGTCGCCCATGTTCAGGTTGGTAGTGCCAACCACGGCTTGGCCGGTGGCAGCCTGGTAACCGACGGCTTGGGCGGTGTAATCGTAAGTTTGGCTGGCATATACGCCGGTGATGGTGAATTGTCCGTTGGCGTTGGTGGTAGCCTGGTAGGGCTCGTAACCGGTGAGGGTGATGGTGGCGTCAGCCAGGCCAACTGTGGGTTGGTCGCTGCCCACGATGCGGCCGGTCACGGTGACCTGAGGCAGTTGGGTGAGCACGAAGTCCTGGGTGACGGTCTCATCTTCGATGATGGTAACGTTGTGGGAAACGACGTTGTAGCCGTGTTTGGTGGCCGTGACTGTCTGCGGCCCCATCGCCACGTAGGGGAAGTTGTAAACGCCGTTGGCGTCGGTGAGGGTGGTGAGGGGGGTTCCGGTGATGGAAACCGTCGCGCCGGGCATGACAACGTTGTTTGCGTCACGCACTGTACCGGTGAGCGCGCCCATGTCGTCCACGATCAGGAAGAAAGTGGTCATGGGGAACATCGCTGTTGGAGAGGTTCCGGTAGGCGGAGCGGCAGGATCGTAGTCATTGCTATCCGACTGGACCTTCAGAGAACGGGCTGCAAGGGTCCCAGTCTGGGTGCGGAAGTTATCGCTCGAACTGTGCCAGTCGGTATCCATGGGGCGTTCCACCAGCAACACCAGGTTACCGCCCGCATAGGTATAGGGGGTGGTAAAGGTGATGTTGATGTTGTTCGGACCGTTGGGATAATCGACGTTGCCGGCGAACACCGCGTTAAGCTGGGTTGAAGGTATCCAGCCACCCGACAGATCGGGTTGTGTGGTCTCGCCCATCCAAATATTGGTAGGCATGCCGGGCAGGTTGGTGACGAAGTTATTGTAGAACTGGATGCCAGTTATCAGGCCGCCAATGTTGAGCTCGGAGCCCAGATAAATAGCCTCGAACAGGGAGTTCTTCCAGTACATGTCCACGGGCATGCGGCCGGTCTGGTTACCTTCGCCGATGGTAATGGCCACGACTCCCGCTGGCTGCACGGCTATGCTCATAGGTGCAGTTTGGTTGTTAGTGGCGATGGCGTCGTCAGCAAGCACCACTTCAGCCCAAATCTGCATCGCGCCGGTTTCGGCCGGAGTCCAGGTGAGGCCGATGTCGATGGTCTGCTGAGGAGCGATGGTGGTGCCGGGAACTGAGGCGAGTTCCACGTTTCCGGTGCCCATCAACTTCACAGTGTAGGTGTTTTCGGTGTTTGATCCGTTGTTTTTCACAGCCACCGTGTAGGTGGAGGGATCGCCCACGGAGGGAGTGCTGTTACCGGAGATGCTCAGCAAGCCAAGGTCGTGCTGGAGGTTCGCCGCGGTCACTGCTGCCGCCCATCCGCTGCGTGGGACAGAGGCGTCGGAAGTGAAGACGAAGGTCACGGAGTTGGAGCCAATGATCTCTTCAGGCAGAGTAGTGCCGGTGTAGCCGGCGGCGGGTCCGATCTGCGGGGCGGAGGTATCCGGCCCGTTGTAGATCTTCAGGAAATCCCAGCCGTTTTCCGTATTGAATTCTGTGAACAACACGTGGATGATCGAGGTGGGGTTGGCGGCCGTGAAAGTGAAGGTGTAGTTCTCTGAGTTTTGATAATTGCCGTCGGGGCCGCCGGAATCGTAGAAGGAATAGGTTGTCCCATCCGTCACCGACTGTGTGCCGTTGGTCATGGTGATCACCGGGCCACCTGTCGTGAAGCTCCAAACCGGGCAGTTTGTCGCGTCACCAATGGCGTTAAAGGGTACTATCTGCCAATAGTAGGTGGTGGTGAGGCCCAGGGTGGGAGCGTAGCTGTTTTCAGTGGTGTTTTGGACGAAGGGGGGTGGGTTGGTTGTGCCAAAATGCACCTTGTAACCTGCGGGCGCGCCGCCTCCGGAAGCCCAGTTAAGGGTGGCGGCGGTCATCACGTTCACGGCTCCGTCAAGCGGAGAGACAATCTGCGCCGGGTTGGGCGGATTGGTCACTTCCAGGGCGTTCATGTTGAACCTGATGTTGGAGCGGTTGGTGCTGACGGTGCCGGTGGTTGCGGAACTGGCATCGCTACTGTCGCTTTGATAGCGCAGGGAACTATTGAAAGCTGTGGTGGAGTAATAAACCGAGGCATTCTCTGTGTAAGTTCCAGGAATGATTGATGTGTAGATATCGACAAGAATGTTCGAAGTCCCATCCCAGACGAAGGGGGTTGTGAAGGTGTGTGTGTTCCAGCCTACCACGGGCATGAATTCAGCCTGTGTGTACACGGTCTGGTAGTCCCCAGCCTCAAATGTGGTGCTGAGGGTGGTCTGGGAGGTGTGTTTAAGCCGGATAGTGTAGTTCGGCATCGGGGAACAGGTATTCAGGTTTTCCACATTAAAGGCAATTGAATTAATGTTACCCGGTCCGCCGCCGGCATCCTCGATTTCCAAGGCCAGTACCAGGAACTGCTGGCGGAAATTTTTGTACCAAGTTCCATAGGGGGCTGGTGGACCGGTTGTAGTATTGGTTGTGGTCCCACTGCCTATGGTAACGTTAACCTGGGCATAGACATTGCTGATCACACTGAAGCCCAGGATCAGCAACAGCGCGAAAAGAAGGGTTTTTTTCATAGGATATCTCCTTTTCCCATTTTTTATTTTGGGTTTTTCCAATTATTGACCTTAGTTTCGGGAGTCCTTACCGGTGGATATTGCGTCCAACCCGAGATAGGCACTTATCCCCTAAGTCGTTATGTAATCACTCTATCTATGGACTATCACTACTATGTTACACCAGTATATTTTGGCTCTAAAATCTAATGTCCACATTCTATAAATCTGTCAAGCATAATGTTTGGATAAGTTGGTTTAATTCTTTTTTTCCTGCCTTACCCTGTCCTGTTTTACGTATATATTCTCGCAGCAGCAAACGGCATGCCGTCCATTTCTTCGGTTCCAAGGAAACAAGGACGTTTACCCCAAAGCCAGTGGCAGCAAAGGACGGGGCTCATCCGCCTGGTTAGGGGTCAGTCGTTTTCGAACGGTTCCACCAGGATGCGGCCGCAGCTTTCGCAAAAGTTTATCTTTTTGCGCAACTGCAGTTCGATACGGATTTGGGGGCGGATCACGAAACCGCAGCCTCCGCAGGCGCCCTTGCGGCAATAGACCACCGCCAGGTTGCCTTTGTTTTTGATCATGTTGCCATAGAGTTTCACGATCTGCAGGGGCAGGGTGCGGGCCATGGTGTTGCGTTGGGCGCGCAGATCCTCGATCTGTCCTTCCAGCGAGTCGATCTGGCGGCGCAGATCGCCTTCCTGATCGCTTTTGGCTTTTTCCGCCTTATCCAGTTCCTGTTTGGCTTCGTTCACCCGCGCCGTGGCCTGGTTTTCGGCATCCATCATTTCCAGTTGCAGGCTTTCCTGTTCCGAAATCTTGTCCTTGAGATAGGCTATCTCGCTGTTGAGTGCCTTGTATTCTTTGTTGGTCTTGATTTCGGAGAGTTGGTTGCCGTATTTCTTGATCTGTTCCTGATGTTGTTTGATGTCGCCTTCCAGTGAGCGTTGTTTTTTGGCCAGTTCGGCGCGTTCAGTTTCGCAGGCAAGCAAATTCGCGGTTGCCTGGTCCACATGCTCGATGATCTCGTTAAGCTGCTGGGGCAGTTCCTGTTGCAGGACCCGCAGAGCACCGATGCGGTCATCCAGTTGCTGCATCTGAACCAGGGTGCGCAGTTGTTCTTCCATATTTTTACTCCTTATCAAAAAGCAGGCTTATATCCAAAGATTTATATGAGTGGGTGAGGGCTCCGCTGGAAATATACTGCACTCCGGTGCGGGCAAGGGAGCGGATGTTGGCAGCGGTGACGCCTCCGGAGATTTCCAGTTCCACTTTGGAGCCGAATTTTTTCACGCAGTCTTTGATCTGGGCGAGCCCCATGTTGTCCAGCATGACGCGGTCAACGCCGGCTTTCACGGCTTCTTCCAGCTCTTCAAGGCTGGTGACTTCCACCTCGATCTTGTAGCTGGTATTGTGGCGTTTGACGCGTTTGACGGCCTCGGTGATGCCGCGGCAGGCACGGATGTGGTTTTCCTTGAGCATGACCATGTCGTAGAGGCCGAAGCGGTGGTTGAAACCGCCGCCCACGCGCACGGCGTATTTTTCCAGCCCGCGCAGCAGGGGTGTGGTCTTGCGGGTGTCCAGCAGTTTGGCCTTGGTGCCTTTGAGGTGTTGGACATAAGAGTCGGTGAGGGTGGCGATGCCGCTCAGGCGTTGCAAAAAGTTGAGCGCGGTGCGTTCGCCCTGCAGGATGCTGGCGGCTTTTCCTTCCAGGCGCATGATCTCGTTGCCGGGAACCACGCGGTCTCCGTCCTTGCGGTAGAGGGTGACCTTGAGGCCGCGGTCCACCTGCAGAAACACGGCTTTCGCCACTTCCACCCCAGCCAGCACGCCTTCCGCTTTGGCGATCATGTAGGCGTGGGTGTTGAGGGGCTCCAGTTCCAGGTATTGGGTGCTGATGTCGCCGCTGCCGATATCCTCGGCCAGGGCAAGTTTTATGATTTTGTCCAGATCCATGCTATCCTCCGGGGTAAAAAAAAAGCATCTGCGGATGTGCAAATGCTTTTATACTGTTCAGGGTATTATGTTTATCACTTATCTTCTTGCTTTGTAGACACATATAATTCATTCCTTACCTTATTGAACAATTATCTGGACAGCACATATTTGTCAATTGGAAATTTGGGTTTGGCGACCCGCGTTCTCTTTCATTTTTCCATGCCCTTTTGGGCATAGCACCTATATATTATGGGGGGATGTGCCTCATTTGCATCCCACTCTCCGGCGTGGGTCATCCTGGGGTCAACCTTATAATTTATAAGGATGACCTAAGGATGATGGTCTAAGAGACTGTCGCAGCGAAGGATGGCAAAGTTGCGGCTCACGCACGCCCCACAGATTCTCATCGCCCGTTGATGACTAATTGAACGCTGACCGATTGCCGGGCTGTCTATCGCCCGGACATCAATAGGTTGACGATGGGACATCAAGCTATGAGGCGGTTTCGCCTGCCTTATCACGCATGGCCTTCCTTTTTCAAAAAGACTGGATCCCGGGTCACGCGGATAATTTTAGGGCTGCCGAAGTCCGTTCGGCAGAGGCAACGTAGTTGCCTGTTAGGAAGAGACCTCCGGTCTCTGTGGCAAGCGGACTTTGCCACCCCTGGGAACTGGATCCCTGTTCACGCCCGTGATGACACAGTATATAGACTGGAGGACTTGTTTCAGGGGAACCTTTCCACCATTCCACCTTTCCACCTTTCCACTAATTTTTACCAGATCGGATTTTGTTGACGAAAAGCGGGGCTACCGCAGCTTGGTCTCATGATGAAGAATTACAGTATCCTACTCATTCTGTCCCTGCTGGCGTTGGGCACGAACGCCTTTGCCGCAGCGGTTGGTAACGTTTACCCCCTTCCCAATGGATATCAGACTTGGGAAAGTTTGCAAAAAGAGATGCAGGCGCTTTCCAGCAAGCACCCCGATCTGGTGACCCTGCGGGTGATCGGCTTCAGCGGCACGGAAAAGCTGCCCATCCACGCCCTCTGCATCGGCACGCCGGACGCCCGGCGCAAAGTCCTGATCATCGGGCAGCACCACGGAAGCGAGGTTTTGGGTGTGGAAACCGCCCTGGCATGGGCAAGAGAACTGGCGGTGAATTACAAGCACTCGGGCAAGATCAAGAAAATCCTGGCGGAGTTCGAGTTCACCATCATCCCCACCCTCAATCCGGAAGGCTACCGGGTGGTGACCAGCGGGCAATATCAGTTCAAACGCAAGAACAATCAGGAAACAGACGGCAGGACAGGTCTGGACTGGCGGACGGACGGGGTTGACCTCAACCGCAACTATCCGGTGTTTTGGGAGCAGGGCGCGGTGGTGCCGGGCTCGCACGAGAATTTCAAAGGCAGCGCGCCGATGTCCGAAGCAGAGGTGAAGGCGAGCGTATTATTGGCCCAGGAAAACAATTATGAGCTGGCAATCTTCTTCCACAGTTCCGCCACCGGAGCCTATTCCGAAAAGATATTTTTGCCCGCCATCGACAGCTCCGTCCCCAGCCAGAAAGAGCGTTACGACTCGCTGCTGCGCTTTGCCCAGGCCTATGCCAAAAGGACGCGCAAGGCCTTTGGCGGCGGGCACTATGAGGTTGCCACGGGGCCCAGTTCAAAGGAAGGCAACGCGCGCAACTACTTTTTCCACATCCACTACACGGGCGCATTCCTGGTGGAGATCGGCGGCATCAACCCGGACGGAATCTCGGTGATCCATCCTCCGGACAAGATGCGCAAATCTATCACGGGAATGCACGTGAAGGCGCTGCGCAACCAGTTTTACCGCTTCAGCCGCGGCAAGCTGTAAAGACCGTTTAGCGGGGCAGCTTTTCCCAGATGCCCTGATGGTATTGCCAAACGCCGTCCTTGCGCAGCAGGGTCAGGCTGCGCACTGAATTGATCTGATCTGCCACCACCAGGGCCTGCCAGGCGGGGCTGACCCGGTAATTGGCGGGTGCGGCGGCAGCTTCCTCATAGCCCAGCCAGAGGAATTCCACTCCCTCCGCGTTCAGCTTCTCCGCCAGGCGCAGGCTGTTTTCGCGGTCAAAGTTGCCGATCAGCAGGCAGTCGCAATCTCCCGCTTCAGCAAGTAGGGGGCGCAATTCGGAGTCTTCCGGCAGTTCTTCCCATTTGCGGGGAAACTCGCGCAGCACCAGGTCAAGGCTAAGCTCGCCCTCCACTGTGAGATGCTGCAACTGGTAAGCTGTCCTGGCGTCGGAGACGCGGTAGCCCGCCTGAAGATAGTACTCTCCCCGGGGCAGGTTTGCCGTGGCGGTTCCGCCTCCAGTGGCGGTGAATTTGTGGTTGAGCGGGTAGAGCAGCCCGTTCTGCCAGCGCGCCAGGGCAAGGTTTTGGGGGTCGATGTCCAGAGGGGCGCCCTGTTCATCCAGAGTGCGCACCCGCAGGGTGAAGCTGGAGGCGGAATCCTTCTTCCCGCCGTCCTCAAATTCGCAGAGCCGGAGGTTGTAATAGCGCCACTGGTCGTTCACCAGCACATAGATCAGGTCGGGGATGCGGGTGAATTCGGCGGGGATGCCGTTGGCGCGCGCCAGGCTGACAGCCAGGATGCAGTATTGGTAGTTGCTCAGGTATTTGCCGCGGTGCGCCTCTTCCAGGGGCAGGAGGCCGCGCAGGGCTTTGGCGGGATCGATCCGGTGCTTTTTCTTCAGCCAGCGCATGGCGTTGTGCAGCCGCTCCAGATCGTTTTTCCCCGCTTTAACAAAGGAAGCGGGATAGAGGCTGGGGCTGGATGGCTTGCCAAAGGGACGGGGCAGCTCTTCATAAAAAACTGAGGGCGAGAGCAGCGAAGACTGTTCTTCCGGATTAAGCTGCCCGGCATCGAAGCGCTGGAAGTTCTGATAGAGCGCCGCGAACTGCGCCGCGTCTGCCTGCCAGAGGAACTTGGGATCGCCCTCCAGCAGATGGTTCAAAAAGTCCGGGCCGGGCTGGGGATGCGTCTTCAGAAAGCCTTCCCAGGCGGCATGGTTGCCGCGGCAGGCGCTCAGCACCTTGCCCTGCAGGGTGTCCGCGCAGGCGGCTCCCCGCTCGGAGAAGGAGCGATCCTGCCCGTCCCACAAAGCTTTGGCTTCCTTCACGCCCAGATCCCACTCCGGAGGAGCCTGTTTCCAGGTGAAGGGGTTGGAGGGATACTCCAAAAAGATATCCTGGCGGGGCAGGGGGCCTTCGTTCAAAACCAGATCGACATCAAGCTCGTTTTGTTCGGTGGAAGGGACGGGAACCAGCGCCTGACGGCCATCCAGGCTGGCGCAGAGATAGAAGGCCCCGCGACCGGTGCTGAGCGTGAAAGAGCCGTCCTCCGCGGTGATAAACTCCGCCAGCATGCGCAGGGAATACCAGTTGTAAACCATCACGCGCACCGGCACCTTGCCCAGGGGATTGCCCTGCGCGTCCAGGGTTCTGATCCTGATGGTGCGGGCGCGTTCCCCGGCATAGTTGCGCACCGAGTTGATAACGCAGTCATAGCGGCCGCGGCTCAGGACTTCGTCCTGCTCTGAAGGAAGGGAGCCGTCGGCGAGGATCAGCACCGTCTTGTCAATCATGCCGCTGAACCAGGTCTGATCGGGATAGTAGGCGGCATCCATGTCTCCGGTGTAGTGCCAGGCGTTGTCCAGCCACACCTCCGCCCAGGCGTGGTTGTTGTCCGTATGTGCCCACCAGGGGGTGCTGGCAGGGCGGGAAGGCAGGCCAACGGTGCGGGCGGCTGCCACGAAGAGGATTTGCATTTCCTCGCAGCGTCCCAGGATGCTCCTGCGGGTGATGTCCAGGGGCGATTGGTCACGCCCGGAGGTCTGTTGAAACTTGAGTTTGCTCACGCACCATTGGGAGACCTTGCGGTAGAGCTCGAGCTCATCGGCGGAGTCGCGCATGATCTGGCGCAGGCCGTCATCCAGCAGCGCGGCGCGGTAAGCCTCGATGCGTTCATCGGAAACCGTCTGATCCGCCACATAGGAAAGAAAGAATTCCGGGCTATGTTCGCAGCCTTGCCCGGCAAGCAGTTTGACTATCTGCCGGTAGTTGCTTTCCACATCCGCGGGAGCGGCGCATTGCAGGTTTGCGTCCGATTCATAGGCCAGCAGATATGCCATCACCACATCCGGGTACCGGTTCAGCAGGCGGCGGTAGGCTTTGCCCTGCCCGTTTCGCAGGCGTTTCAGGTTCTCTTTGGCAAGGCTATGCAGTTCCTTGTACAGGGATGGATTGCCGGCTTTGGTGAAGGCGGCGGGAAGTCCGGCGGCGCTGAGGCTCAGGACGGCAAAGATCAAGGCGAAGAGCAGAGAGATTCGTTTGCAACAAGACATATCGCACCTATCCATATAGTATTGGGGAGTCGCGGGGCAGGTCAGTCGGCCAGTTTGAGCAGTTTCCCCTGACGCAGGGTGTCACCCGCTTTCAAACGCCAGAAATAGATTCCGGGAGCGAGACAGTTTCCGGAGTTGTCGCGTCCGTCCCAGTTGAGTTCGTGCCTGCCGGCGTTCAGGTCGAGCGTGGCCAGGGAGCGCACCTTCTGTCCCCGCAGGTTGTAGATGTTCAAGTCCACCCTGGCTTTGGCGGGCAGTTCCAGGCGCAGACTGGTCTGGCTGCGGAAGGGATTGGGATAGCCGCGGAGGGAGGTTTGCGCCATCGGTATCTGTGGCTCGTCCACTTGGGTGTTGCCATATTCCAATACTCCAAAGCGATCCAGGATGAGGCCCAGCATGTCTTTCAGTTCCCACTCGCCGTTTTGCAGGGCTGCCAAAGCAAAGGAGGAGGCGATGGTGCTATGCTCCGGCACCGCGTGCAGGATTCCGATGCTGGCATCCGCGGAGGCGATGCTGTGGGTGCTGAAGATGGTCTCGGCGGCGGGAAGGGCGGGCAGCAAGGCCTGCGCGGTGGGGTTGGACTGGGAGTTGTAGTCCCAGATCCAGAGTTCGCCGTCATGATAGCCCTTTACGGCTTCAATATTGGTGAACATATTCAGCGGGGCGTTGGCGCCGAACTTGCTCCAGAAAGGATCCTGGCTATTCCAGGCCACATCCCCTTCCAGATAGAGCTTGCCGCCACCGTTCAGATAGCCAAGCAGCAACGAGTAATCCAGGGAATCGGGATGCGGGATATGGGCGGCATTGCCCCAGCCGAAGAGGCAAAACACGGCTTCAAAGCGGTTGATATAGTCATAATCCGGGATCAGCTTGTCTGTATAGACCACGTTCAGCCCGCCGATCTGGTTCAGCGCATCCACCACTCTCAGGCCGCCATGACGGGAGGGTTCATAGACCAGGATTTCGCCCAGGGGCTGGATCTGGCTGCCGCTGTGGCCGATGGCGGGATCGCCGTAGTGGAGGTAGGCGTAAACGTTTTGCAATTCAGGGTAGATGATTCCCCCGCCGTCCACCGGGTCGCCAAAGAGGTAATATTGGGTGTGGAGGAGGTTGGCCCATGCCAGCGAGGCTCCCGAGGACAGCCCGTTGCGGGCGAAGTTTTCCAGGTAGTGCAGGTTATAGGAGCTTAGCCCTCCCCAGCCGGGATTGCGCCAGCCGATCTTGTACCAGCCGGTGCGGGTGGCGGCCACCGCTGCCACAGCCTTCTTTTGCAACGCGTATTCCGCTATGCACTGCTGGTTGCTGTCGATCATGCCGTTGTAGCAGGATGCCATGAAGATGACCGTGCCGTCGCTGTTGTTCAGGTTGTCAAAGCTCTGCCTGTCAACCATACCCATCCACTCCATTTCCCAACTGTCCGGCAAGCCGTTGGAGTTGTCGTCGTTCATCCACACCTTGCGGGAAGAGGAGCCGGAAGAGCCGTGCGCGCTCCAGTTCACCAACCCGTAGCTTTGGGTGTCGAGCAGGTTTCGCAGTACATAGTAGTCCAGGGGATGATCGCAGGGATGGGAGGGCAGCCAGCCGGTTTGCTCGTACAGGGTGGTATTCTGAAAATCTGCCAGGGCGGTGGCTTTGGCGTATTCCATAAAGTCCGCGCCATCCGTCTGCAGATAGATAGTTTCCGGTTCGCCGCCGTAGTTAAGGTAGGCAGCGGGCAGCAGGGCGCTGCGCTTCCAGGGGGCGTCACTCTGCTCGTAGAACACGGTGCGGTTGGCAACGTCATACACGTGGACGGGATTATTGGATGAGATGCGTCCCACAAACAGTTCCGGGGTATAGTCGCAAAGGTAGTCATCCACGCCTTCAACCGGGGAATACTCGCCCAGGCGGTTGTCTCCGTCCGTGTCCACGATACTGCTGAGGTCACCATAATAGAAGTCGGAAGCCACTGTATCGCCACCATCCGGCTCCGGCGTCAGATACATCACCGGCACGGTGTCGTGATCACCCACCAGCAGCAGATAGGTGAAGGGATGGCTGTTATATTGATTGCAAAGGTAGTTGCGCAGCTTGTCCGCCCCGTTGGCGCCCGGGGTGGAGGCGAGGATCACGGAAATATCCGCGAAGGAGGTGACCAGGCCCTGGCTCTGGCGAAAGCTGACCAACGGGGACAGCACGTCATAGAGCGCGGGAGTGGTGACGATCAGGTAGTCGTAGTTTTTACCTGCCGGGGGCTGGTACCATTTGTCCAGATCACGGGGATTGGCAAAGAAGTTTGCCTTCAGGTTCGCGTTGGATTTGCCCAGTTCTGCCAGGACAGGCGGGATGCGGTTGGGCGCGGAGGCGGATTCGCTCCAGTTCAGATCGAGTTCCAACCTGCTGTAACCCTCCCAGGAGCTTCCATTCCAGACCGCGGGCAGCACGCGGAAGCGGGCGTAGCTCACGTCGCCCCAGCGTCCCTTGCCCAGATAGTGCAGCTGTCCTGCCTGGGCGTCACGGGCGGGGCTGTCCAGCAGGCGGTCTCCACCCAAAAAGGCCCCGTTGCGTTCCGGGGCGGGCAGGTCTGGGGTCTGCGCTCCGCTCCAGTTGTAGCTGAAGCTCAGTTCCTTTGCCGCGGGTGGCAGTATCACGTTTATAGTCTTGTATGGAAGTTGCGGATATCCCGGGGCGCTGAGGCTGCCCCAACCCTGCAGTTCCATATCCCTGGAGGAGGCGGGCAGGCCGAGATCGACGCTCAGGGAAAGGTTTCCGCCCCACAGCAGCAGGGGCAGGGCCAGTAACAAGATGGTGCAAAGCTTATTCATCGGATTCCTCCGTGTGCCTGATCCTGAAGGGCATGCCGGCATCGTCCGCGGAACGGCGCCGGGATTTGAACTCCTGTTTGTTTTGGTATTTGCCGCGGTTTTTCAGGTTTCGTTTGTCCCCAAAGGTCTTTTTGCCCTGGCGGTCTTGTGAGTGTTCGCGCGCCGTGGTCTTGCGGAAGCGTTTCTTCTTGTCCTTGCTCATCTTTTCCGTGGCATACTGGATGATCAGGCGCGGCGCGCTGTCCTTGTGTTCAAAGAGGAACTCCTCCACCTCGGTGGGAAACAGCCTCCAAAGTTCCCTCAGAAACCAGCCCACGCCCTGATGCACCACGCGTTCCGAATCGGACATCAGGGGGCGCATATAGTCCAGCAGCTCTGCCGGAGGCAGTTTTCCCCGCTGCCAGAGCATGGTCACCGCGGACACCCGGCGGCTCCATTTGCTGGTCGAACTCCGCCACTCCGCGAAATCCTCCATGTTGGCTATCTCCAGCTCCAAAAACACGGGGGTGATCTTGGTCGAGATCAGGTCTGCGTGGGCCCAGTTGGCAAGGGACTCCTCGGTGAAGCGTTTGACGCTCTCATAGACCTCGCGGTCGAAGCGGGGGCGGTGTTTCTTGAGCAGCATGATGGCGAGCGAGCCAAACTCATATTTTCCCGTGGCAAAGAAGTGCCTGCCCAGTTCCGCAAGTTCCTGCACGCTGGGCTCCCATTTTGACAGGACTTCGTCGCGCAGCTGTTTCAACTCTTCTTCGCTAATGCCAAAGGCGTCATAGCCTTCGGTGAAATAATGGGCATATTTGTTGACCAGCGCGGGTTTTTCGTGGTCGAAGAAAAACTTTTCGCAGTGGCAAAAGATTTCCAACTGGCGTTCATTCATTTCCGTGACGGCGGTGAGTGCTATCATCTCTTGTTTCCTTGTAGGCATAACTTGCGGGGCATCTGAATCGCCCCGCGCAATCTATTGATCCTGGCCGTAGCCCTTTCCCTTGCCGGTTACCAGCACATGCCAGCGGTTAAACATCTGCCGCAGGCGCCAGACCATCATCTTGCCGGGGTTGAGCTGCGCCAGCATCTTGTCCAGGAAAAGCTCCCAGTTCGTGGTCTCGTGGCTGCGGAAGAAACCGCAGTCGCGCATTACATCAAGCATATAGTTGCGGATTCTGTCAAGTTCATTTCCATCCACCGCCCTTAACTGCCGCGGTTTTGCTCCCTGCAGGGGGAGGCTGTGGATCTGCCACAGGGCGATGGTGACCGCCTGGGCGAGGTTGATGGAGGGGAAGGCTGGATTGGCGGGGATGTGGCAACGCAGGGGGCAGAGGTCGGCCTCTTCATCGGTGAGGCCAAATGTTTCACGGCCAAACACCAGACCGATCTCCAGTTTGGGGATTTTGGCGCAGTAATCCGCCATCTGGGGCGGGTTCATATCCACCGGTTTATAGCGTCCCACGCGGCGGGAAAAGGCGATCAGCCTGTCCAGGTCGGCGCTGGCATCTTTGAGGCTGTCAAAGACCTGCGCCTCCTCCAGGATATGTTCGGAGTGCATGGCCAGGTAAAAGTCGTTCTTTTTGGGCACGCTGCCCACGATGCGCAGGCTGGTGAAACCAAAGTTGTTCATGATGCGGGCGACTGCGCCCACATTGCCCTCATAGATGGGTTCCACCAGGATTACGTGGATCATTGTTTACGCAGCAGTTGTCCCAGGCGGTTGCTCATCTGCGCCACGTTGGGGTCGGGATCGTTTTTCCATTCCTGGATCACCCGCCTGGTGACGTTCATGAAGTCGAATCCCTTGTCGCGCTGGTTCTTTTGGCTGAATATGCTGCCCAATTTGCGCAGGGTCTGCCAGATGGCGTCCACCCGTTCTTCACTGGCCCCCACCAGCCAGCGCCGGATATTGGCATAAGTCTGCAGCGGGCGTTGCCGTCCCACCTGGGTGAGGATGTGGCCGATCTTTTTCTGCACCTCTTCGCTTTCGTCGTCCAGCAGCCTGCCGATGAAGGTGAGGATGTATTGCGGGTTTTTATCCGCAATGTTTTCCATGCCGTGCATGGACATGGAACGCTTGTTTTCGCTGGGAGACATCGCCCAATGGGGCATCTCTTCCTTCATGGCCTCGGGATAGTTCTTCCACAGCTCGAAACAGATGGTCTCGCTTTCCCAGGGAACCGTCTCCACTGTCTTTTCCAGGGTCTTCACGATCACCCGCGGGTCGTCCTGCCTCTTGTAATAGAAATAGAACAGCGCCGTGGCGCGGATACCGTAGATGAAATCATCCAGCATTTCGGCGCAAATCTCGTCCAAGGGCCCCTTGCCCTGATAGGTGGCCAGCCTCTTGCCCATTTCTTCGCGCACGAAATAGTTCGCCGTGTTGCCCATTTCCTCTATCAGCTTGATGGCTTGGTCCCGTTTGCCTTTGTCCAGGCTTTTGAAAATCTTTTCCACCTGGGCGTCCATTATTTTGTAGTCGTCCAGGTTCAGACGTCCCATTTCTTTGATCATTAGCTATGCTCCAAATCTCGGTGTAAGAAAAAATATATTATTCACAACAGCAGCATACCGCGTAAATGCCTGTGTTCCGCATATAATGTTGGATTTTGCCTATTCTCTCGTTTGCTCGTGATTAACATGAACAGTGGATATCTCCGCAAGCTTTCTGTCAAGATTTTTCTCTGACCAGGTTGCTTTGCGGGGAAGGGTGGTGGGTGATACTGGATTCGAACCAGTGACCTCTACGATGTGAACGTAGCGCTCTAACCAGCTGAGCTAATCACCCAACAATCAGGGTGGTGGGTGATACTGGACTCGAACCAGTGACCTCTACGATGTCAACGTAGCGCTCTAACCAAGCTGAGCTAATCACCCAGGACAGGATGCAATAGCAAATTGCAGCCCTTTTTTGTCAACAAAAAACCTCGCTCTGCCCTCCAAGCCTTTACCGATGGCGATGTTGGCATCGCCGTGGAAAGGTGACATAATCACGTGGTGACGTGTTGAAGTGGTGACGTGGTGCTGCCGGAAAAGAGATAGAACGCGGATAACAGGATCGACAGGATCTTTGAGAGTGGAAAGGTGAAAAGGTGGAATGGTGGAAAGGTTCCCCCGAAACAAGTCCACCAGGCTATATACTGTGTCATCACGGGCAAGCGCATGCTTGACCCGGGACCCAGTCTTTTAGAAACCATCCACCCGACTACGAAACAAAGCATGCCAAGCTATAAAACCGTGTCATCACGGCCTGCGAGCCGTGATCCAGTCTTTTGGAAATATCCACCAAACCCCAAAACAAACCAGAACAGAGCAACAAGCGTGTCATCACGGCCTGCGAGCCGTGATCCAGTCTTTTGGAAACATTCACCAAACCCCAAAACAAACCAGAACAGAGCAACAAGCGTGTCATCCCGGCCTGAGAGCCGGGATCCAGTCTTTTAGAAACTACGACCAAAACCCGAAACAAATCAGACCAGACCAATAAGCGTGTCATCCCGGCATGCGAGCCATGATCCAGTGTCCAGGGGTGGCAAAGTCCGTTTGCCACAGAGACCGGAGGTCTCTCCCAAACAGGCAACTCCGTTGCCTCTGCCGAACAGACTTCGGCAGCCCTTAAATCACACAAATTCCACCTTTCCACCTCAAAAACACCTTTCCACCAATTCAAAAATTCTCCCCCCACATATATAGGTGCTACGACCCCTTTATCCCAGGCAGGAAGAGGATTCAAGGGCAAGTATATAAATATACTTGCCCGTAATTGCGCGGACATGTGCCGGCCACTTCCCGTTTCCCTCGCGCGGGCGGCTCTCATTTGCATCCGGCGCTCAGACCCTGGTCTTCCTTAGGTCAACCTTATAATTTATAAGGATGACCTAAGGATGATTAGCTAATCAGTTGATGGTGCGAATGATAGCGATACGGGATAAAGAAAAGTGTATCCTGGAATATGCCTGTTCGTTTTTGCCTCCGCATGAAGTCCAGAAGAGCCTAGAAAGTTGGTGGTAATTATGCTGTCTGGAAAGGCTCTTTGAACTCCATGCTGGCTGGTCGTTTGGAGTTCAAGCCGGCAAGGAAAGCTGTATAGATTCCCCCAATCCCAAAGCCGGCTTGGACTTCAAACATTCCTTAAAAGACTGGATCACGGCTCGCAGGCCGTGATGACGCGCTTTTTAGTCTGGGGTGGTTTGTTTCGTAGTCGGGTGGATGGTTTCTAAAAGACTGGATCACGGGTCAAGCGAGCTTGCCCGTGATGACGCGCTTTTTAGTCTGGGGTGGTTTGTTTCGTAGTCGGGTGGTTGTTTCTAAAAGACTGGATCACGGGTCAAGCGTAGCTTGCCCGTGATGACGCGGTTTTATGGTCTGGTATGGTTTGTTTCGTAGTCGGGTGGATGGTTTCTAAAAGACTGGATCACGGCTCGCAGGCCGTGATGACACGTTTTTTGGTCTTGGGTGCTTCGTTTCAGGGTCTGGTGGTTGTTTCTAAAAGACTGGATCACGGGTCAAGCGTAGCTTGCCCGTGATGACGCGCTTTTTAGTCTGGGGTGGTTTGTTTCGTAGTCGGGTGGATGGTTTCTAAAAGACTGGATCACGGGTCAAGACCGTGATGACGCGGTTTTTTAGCCTACTGGTGTTCGTTTCGGGGGAACCTTTCCACCATTCCACCTAAAAAACCCCTTTCCACCTCACTTCATCAGCACCAGCTTCCTGGTTTCCCGGTAGTCCCCGCATTGCAAACTGTAGAGATAGACACCCGCGGGAAGCCCTTCCCCGCTGAATGACACCTGCTGCGAACCGGGGTTCAGATTATGGCGGCCTACGACCTGTCCGCGCAGGTTGAAGATGCTCAGAGTGCCGGTAGAGCGTTCCGGGATGTCAGCTTTGATCAGCGCGCTTCCATCTCTGTTTAGGGGATTTGGATAGGCGTTATGCAGCCTGGCAAGCGCTTGCGGAGCAAGTTCATCTTCCACGGGGGTTCCGCTTCCCAGCTTGGCGACAAAGATATCAGATTCTCCACTTGCAGTCAGGGTATGGATGCCGAAAGTAGCGGTTTCGTAAAAATATCCGGTCACACAGGTGTTACCCGCGCCATCCACAGCGATACCAGATCCAGCGTTATTTATATATTCATTTCCTCCCACATTGACCGCCCAGAGCCAGTTACCGGAGAAGTCAAGCTTGGCAACAAAGATATCTATCCATCCGACTGCAGACAAGGGATGGCTGCCAAAAGTGGCGGTTTCGCAAAAAGAACCGCACACATAAGCGTTACCCGCGCTATCCAGAGCGATGCCATAGCCATTATCATATTCTATTCCTCCAGCCTTGACCGCCCAAAGCCAGTTGCCTGAGGGGTCAAGCCTGGCAACAACGATGTCCTTCTCTCCGTTTGCCGTCAAGGTATGGCTGCCGAAAGTGGCGGTGTCATAAAAAGAACCGTTCACCCAGGCGTTACCCGAGCCATCCACAACGAAGCCAAATACATCTATATCGTTATTCCCTCCCCCCATTACAGCCGATAGCCAGTTACCTGACGGGTCAAGCTTGGCAATGAATATATCCGATTCTCCGTTTGCCGTCAGGGTATGGCTGCCGAAAGAGACTGTGCCTTGAAATAATCCGGTCACATAAGCGTTACCCGTTCCATCCAAGGCAATTCTAATTCCAAAGTCATTGCCTGACCCTCCTGCCTTTACCGCCCAGAGCCAGTTGCCGGAGGGGTCAAGCTTGGCGGCAAAAATATCAGCGCCTCCGCTTGTTGTCAGGGTATGGCTGCCGAAAGTGGCGGTGTAGCAAAAGTATCCTGTCACATAAGCGTTACCCGCTTCATCCACGTCGATGCCACCTCCTATATCCCAGTCAACACCCCCTGCTTTGACCGCCCATAGCCAGTTGCCGGAGGCATCCAGCTTGGCGGCAAAGATATCATGCTCTCCATTTGTCGTCAGGGTATGGCTGCCGAAGGTAGCTGTGTTCTGGAAATACCCGGTCACATAAGCGTTGTCGGCTCCATCCACGGTGATGAACAATCCCCAGTCATTCTCTGTTCCTCCTGCCCTGACCGCCCAGAGCCAATTACCGGAGGCATCTAGCTTGGCAACAAAGATATCACAGCCACCGCTTGTCATCAGGGTATGGCTGCCGAATGTAGCGATTTCATCAAACATACCAGTGATGTACTGGTTGCCCTGGCTGTCGGTAGCTATGGACATGCTTTCTTCATAGTCAGTTCCCCCCGCCTTGACCGCCCATTGCCACTGGGGCGCCTGCGCTCCCAAAACCATCGCTCCGCAGAGCAGGAAAAGACACAAAAATGAACTTTGCAATGCTTTCATTTTTCCTCCCTATGATGGATTTTTCAGTTGAAATTATACTGGATGGGTTTAAGTAGATTTGTCAAGAAAAATATCGCCAGGTTGAATCTTTATTTTTTGGAAGGCGTTTTTCAAAGACAGGATCACGGGTCAAGCGGTTCACGCAGATATACGCGGATAATATAAGGGCTGCCGAAGTCTGTTCGGCAGAGGCAACGGAGTTGCCTGTTTGGGAGAGACCTCCGGTCTCTGTGGCAAACGGACTTTGCCACCCCCCTGGGACTGGATCCCGGGTCAAGCATGCGCTTGCCCGGGATGACACGGTAATGTAGTCTGGGTTGGTTTGTTTCGAGGCCGGGTGTTGGTTTGGAGTTCAAGCCGGCAAGGAAAGCTGTATAGATTCCCCCAATCCCAAAGCCGGCTTGGACTTCAAACATTCCTTAAAAGACTGGATCCCGGCTCAAACCACCCCACCAAACCGCTACGCGCTTTGGCGGGGACCCCGGTAGGCCGGGATGACACGGGTTTTAGTCTGGGGGTGTTTGTTTCGGGGCTGGCTGGTTGTTTCCAAAAGACTGGATCCCGGCTCGCAGGCCGTGATGACACGTTTTTTGGTCTTGGGTGCTTCGTTTCAGGGTCGGGTGGTTGTTTCTAAAAGACTGGATCCCGGGTCAAGCATGCGCTTGCCCGTGATGACACAGTATATAGCCTGATGGTTCTTGTTTCGGGGGAACCTTTCCACCATTCCACCTTTACACCTAAAAAACCCCTTTCCACCTCAAAACACCTTTCCACGTATAATAATTGCCATAATATAGCTTGATGAAAGCGAATTGGTATTAGCTTTGTGCAGAGCCGAAAAGCGGCAGGATATTCAAAAGAGGAAAGCAAACGCTTCCCTCTTGTAATAAGGTTTTTATGGAATGGCTACCAGCGCAGGATCTTGGCGGTGCGGCTCTCTTTGCCGCTACTGAGGCGCAGCAGATACACTCCGGAGCCAACCTGGCTGCCTTGTTCGTCATTCCCGTCCCAGTTGAGGGTATGTTCTCCCGGCTGCAACAGCGGATAGCGGAAGCGTTTCACCACCTGCCCGCGGATGTTGCAGATCAGCAATTCCGCCGGCTGGGCGTCTTTGGTTGACCAGTTCACCTGCACGCTGGCGCGGAAGGGGTTGGGGTGGCATCTGCCCAAGGCCAGCCCGGCAGAGGGGGTGTCCGGTTCCTGGGGCAGGGAACTGGGCAGGTAAGACAGCTTTTGGGCATAGACGCCCGTCTGAAGATGCCCGACAGCGGGAATTCCCGTCCGCTCGTCGCTCCAGCAGACAATAGCCTCGTTGCCGAAGGCGCTGATCCTGGGATAGTCCGCGTCACCCTGATGGGAGCCGAAGCTCGATTGGGAGGCGCCCACCGGTTCGCCATCGGGATTGATGAAGCGGTAATACAGGTCGCGGTCTTCGTTCTGATAGTTGCTTTGTTCGCTCCACACACCCAGCAGGATGCCGCTTTCCAGTCTTGCCAGGCTCACGTTGCCAAGCCCATGCGGGGTGGATGTATTGATCTGTATGCCAGGGTATTGAAAGGCCAGATTCCCTCCGTTTAAAAACACCTTTTGCAGGCGTATGCTGCGCACTCCCGATCCTTCAGTGTGGTCGTAGATCAGGTTCAGGGCGTTGTCATCGATGGCGCAGCCGACGGTGAGGTGGTGCGGTTCGTGGATCAGGACACCCGCTTCGGTCCAGGGGAAGGCCGCCTGGGGTGAGACCCGTTGGGCGAAGAAGGGAGCGCTGGGATAGCCCGCGATCAGGCAGACCAGGTCTTCTTCCACCAAGCTTGAGAAGATCGGCCAAACCTGGGGAGTGGCAGCCGCTTCGAAGATTTTGGTGCCCTGAGGGTTCCAACCGGGCAACAGGTCGCCATTGGCGTCCACCAGCAGGCAGTAGGTGCAAAAGTTGTTGCTGCCAGACCTGCGTTGGAACCAGGCAAAGTAGCGTCCCGGGGTGTTGACCATCCTGACATTGGGGTTCGGGAGCCCTTCGAGCAGTAGCCTGCCTGATTCTCCCCACATCTTTTGGAGGTTGCTGATCCGCTGGCCATAAAGTTGTGACGTTCCTGTTCCATAATCGATCAGCCAGCCCAGATAGATGTCACCCTCATGCTCGCAGAGCTTGGCATAGCCGGAGTAGGCGGCTCCGGGGGAGACCAGCAGTCCGTTGCCAGCCCATTGGGGATTACCCGCCAGGTCAAAGACCTGCAGGTAGGTGTTGGTATCGGAGTAAAGCACGGCAAAGCGGTCACTGCCATAGTTGATAGCGCCCAGCAAACGAATGTTTGGCCCATAGCTGCCGATGGGAACGCCCCCGGCGGGCAGCAGCAGCTCTCCGTTGGCGCTGAGTATCTGAAAGTACATCCAGTTTCCGCCTTGATGGCGGGAGTCGTTATAGATCAGCACATTGTGCCCGTTCACTGCCAGGCTGGCAATGGGAATGGCTGAACCAGCAAGCGCTTCGGACAGCGGATCGGCAGCCGGCAGCAGCGGATTGCCTCCTAAATCCCGCATCAAAAAGCGCAGGCTCTTGCCTCCGGATCCCTTTTCCACCAGCAGATACATGGGATTGGTGTTCCAGCCGAAGACCCGGGGCTTGCAGCCGGAATCCCAGTTTTCACTGATCACCAGTCCATCCGCAGGCCATGCCGGTTGGCCGATGGAATTGTCAATCATCTGGCCGCGCAGGATCAGCGGCGCGTAAGGACCGGAATTGTCGCTCCAGACGATTATCTTTTTCATGGTGTCGTCATAACACCAGTCCAGATAGCTCACCTCGCTTGTTCCAGACCAGATTTGGAAATGGGAATACAAGTGATGAAGCCAGATATAAGTATGTAAATGTACCTGCGTTACGCCATCGATGGGTGTGCTGCTCAGTACGCGGTAATAAAGCGAAGCGGCCTTATCCAGCTTAAAGTGTGTTGAAAGCGGCATGGGCTGGGGATTGAGTACCAGATCCTCGGGCTGCTCAATATAAGGTTCCAGGTCCAATCCAAACAACCTGAAACGCAGCCGGGTATCCGTTTGGGCAATCATAACCGCATCGAAGAAATAAGAATAGCTCTCTAAGAACAATTCGTGCGGACCCACTTCTCCCGGCTCCAGAGGGAAGCTTCTGTGGTAACGGATGGAGCCGTTCAAATAGTTGAAAGTTGTAAGGTTGTAGTTGGTTTCAGCCTGGCTGGTGGCGTAATAACTCACCAGCAAACCATCTGAATCTCCTAAGGGTACAAGGCAGTCATTAAGCGTCAATTGCTGTTCAGCCTGGATCAAAGGTTGGATCAGGCTCCAGGTGTCGTTGCCGCTTCCATTCAATTTGTAGGCGTAGGCGGCGGGGAGGTTGGGGTCCGGCTGTACCAATATGTAGGCTCCACCGGAGTTGTTGGCGCGGGTCAGGTAATGGGTGACGGTAGCGCCATGCCAGAAGTAGCAATCGTTGTTGACCAGGACTCCGCCATCAGTCCAGAGCAGGTTTCCCTGCAGGTCGATCTTGTTTGCCATCAGCCTCGCGTGGCTGGATCCCTGTACTTCCAGCCAGCAGACCAGATAATTGTCATCGGAGCAGGTCACCATCTGCTCTCCGCCGATGCCCAGGCCGTAGCCCGCGATACGCAGTGGGGAATCCCACATCTCCTCGCCCAGCGCGCTGATCCGGTTTGCCATCAGGCAGTTTTCTCCATCCAGTATCTGCGTCCAGAGCGTAATCAGGCTGCCGTCATCTGCTTGCTGCGTGCAGCCAGTGTAGCTCAGATCCTGCGCTTCCCGCACCACGACGTCCTCAGTCCAGACAGGGTTGGCAAAAGCCAGGCTGGTGGCTAGCAGCAGTAGTAGTAGCATAGCCGTGTGTTTCATGAAAAAGGCTCCTTTTCAAATAGATTGGAAAAGATAACAAGTCCCGCGGGCAGGCGCTGCCCTTACATAAAGACGCAAAACAAACAGATTACAGAATGATAGTATAAACAAGTCCGCCACATTCGCAAACTCTTTTTATTAAATTGTATCAGGCTCCCGATATACAGCGTGAGGCGCCCATTGCGGGCTGATATTGCCAGGACAGCAATAATCCAAGGATTGGTTCGTATTCCTTGTCTTACACAGGTATTCACAAATCACAAACGCAGCCCAGACGCCTGTTTTCTTTGCCCTCAAAAAACTACTTGACTGAATCTGCCATTTCTCACACAAGAATTTTTCGACTACATTTCGATAAACCAAGATGGAATACAGATTATGAAAAAACTTACCGCCCTGATCGGCCTGACGCTGCTCTGCGGAATCAGCCTGGCGCTCACCCTCGATGTAAGCGTTGACCCCTCCGCCTGGGATGGCAGCCTGCGCGGCCAGCCCACGGCACCCCTGCTGGAGCCCGGCGTTCCCGCGCTCAACTATTACCCCGTGCGGGTGCTGATCCCCTTTGGGGAAAAGGTGCTCAACGTGAGTGTGCAAAGCTCCCCTTACCTGTTGCAGCGCGATGGCGTGTATCTGGACTACGCGCGCCAGCAGCAGCCCACTTCGCAGCCCCGTCCTGACGCCACTCAACCCGATCCAGCGATCTGGCAGAGCGACGCGCCGTTCCCGGCCGTCAATCACCGCTATCTGGGCACCCAGTTGCAGCGTGGCCTCCAATATGCCGTGCTGGACCTCTTCCCCTGGAAATACAATCCGGTTTCCCGCCAGATTCACGCGGCTACCGAATTCAGCATCGAGATCGAAACCGGATGGGATGACGCCCTGGCCACCCAACAGGCCAATTTCTACACCCCCGCCCTGGCTGCCCGCTCTGTGGAAGGATTTGCCCTCAATTCCCAGGCCCTGTCCAGTTACCAGCAGGCTTCCCGCTATCGAAACCACGCTCCCCAAAGCCGCCTGATCGACCTTTCCACTCCGCGCCAAATGGTCATCATCACCAACTCCACCGCCTCCTCCTGGCTGCAAGGCTATGCCAACTGGCGTGACGGCAACGACATAAGCACCGGCGTATTCCAGACCGCGGATATCTATGCCAGCTATCCCGGAACCGACAACGCCGCCAGGGTGCGCGCCTTCATCAGCGACGCCTATCAAGCCTGGGCAAGCAGCCCCCAGCCTCTGCAATACGTGATCCTGGGCGGCGATGACGAGATCGTGCCCCTGCGTGGCTGCTACGGCCAGGTGGGCGACACTGTTGATCTCAGAATGCCCACCGACCTCTATTTCAGCAATCTGGATGGAGACTGGAACGCCAATGGAAACGACATCTGGGGCGAACCGCAAGACCAGGTGGACATGCTGCCGGAAGTGCATATCGGACGCTTTCCCGCCGAGACCCAGCCCGAGTTTGAAAACATCATCCGCAAAATCCAATACTACACCGGCAATTCCACATTCAGCAACAACACCGCCATCATGTTCGGAGAAAACCTGAACAACTACCCCCTCACCTGGGGCGGAGATTACAAGGACGAAGTGGCCACCAGCATCCCGGAACTGTACCACCTGCGCACCATGTATCAGCGTGACGGCACCTACAGCGAGCAGGGCGTCTGGCACGCCATCAACAACGGCGCCCACGTGATGAACCACATGGGCCACGCCAACGAAGTCTTCCTGATGGGACAGAGCAACACCAGCATCGAGCAGCTCCAGAACACCGAATATGGCTTTCTTTACACCCAGGGCTGCTATCCCGCCGCCTTCGACCAGGCCACCAGCGGCGATGGCGAAAGCATCGCGGAACATATAATCACCACCGCGGGCGGAGTATTTGCCTTCCTCGGCAACACCCGCTATGGCTGGTATTCCCCGGGCGACACCAATGGCGCCTCCCAGTTCTATGACCGAGAATACTTCACTGGCCTCTTCCAGACTCCCAACACCCAATTCGGCTCCGCGCTCAGCTATTCCCGCGAGCAGAACCTCAATGCCGCCATCAACTATGACGTGATGCGCTGGTGCTACTTTGAGATGGTTCTCTTCGGCGATCCTTCCATCGAGGTCAAACTTCCTGATCCCGCCCTGCCCCTGCTCAGCCTGGAAAACTACACAATCGACGATGTGGAGGGCGATGGCGACGGCACCCTCAATCCCGGCGAGATCATCCGCATCCATCCCGTGATCGGCAACCATCAGGATTGGGCCGCTGCCCACAACGTGACCGCCACCCTCAGCGGCCTGCCCGCCGGAGCGCAGCTTTTGAGCGGCCCGCTGGTGATACCCCAGTTGTTGCCGGGCCAGACCAGCGATCCCGGCCTCTATTTCCGTGTGCTGCTTCCGTCCGGCAGCGGTTACGGCAGCTATCAGATCACCCTGGAGCTGCAATCGCTGCATCCCGTCACCAACCTGAGCACCGGAACCCGCAGATTCAGCCTCGGCTATGATATCACCCTCATAGACGGCGACTTCCCCTGGGATTGCCCCGTGGGCAGCAAATCCGCCCCGATCGTCTTCGATTTTGACGGTGACGGCAGCCTCGACATACTTTACACCGATGTTTTCGGCAACAGCCATCTGCTGGATAACGATGGGCAGCAGACCAGCTCCATTCCCGCGCCCCTCCAGCAGGATGTGATGCGCAGCGCCGCCTACGGCCAGTTGATTGACGGGCAGGAACCGGCTCTGGTGCTCACCAGCCGCACCGGCAAAGTGCTGGCTCTGGCAGGCGATGAAGTGCTTTTCGATTATGACGGCGGCAGCCAGTTCCTCTTCACCCCCGTGATCGCCCAGATCGACGGGCAGGGCGGGGCGGAAGTGGTGGCGCACTCCCTGGATGGCAGGATCCACGTTCTGGATTCCTCCGGGAACCTGTTGCCGGGCTTCCCGCTTGACCTCGGCTCCGCCTTCCACAGCGAACTGGCTGTGGCGGATATCGACGGCGACGGCGGCAATGAGTTCATCGCCGGCTGCTTTGACGGCAAGTTGCACGTGGTCAAATCCGATGGCACCCCCCTGGCGGGCTTTCCCCTCCAGGTCTCCGGCCCCATCAACGGCGCGCCCACCGTCCTTGCCAACCGCAGGATCGCCTTCGGCACCTCTACCCACCTGCATCTGGCAACACCCGAAGGCAGCCTGGTCTTCAGCAAGCCAATCTGCTCCTCCATGGGAGGAAGCCCCGCCCTGGCGGACATCAACGGCGATGGCGCGCTGGATATCGTGTTCGGCACCGCCAACGGCTCACTCTACGCGGTCAGCCAGAGCGGGATAGACCTTCCCGGCTTCCCGGTGCGGACCGGCGCCTTGTTGCAGACCCCGCCCATCATTGCTGACCTCGATGACGATCCCCAGCTTGAAATCCTGATTTCCAGCTATGTGAACTCGGTTTACGGCTTCAACCACGATGGCAGCGTATTGGACGGATTTCCCTTCCAGACCAGCTTCAACGGCTGCACTCCCGCCACGCTTTGCGATCTGGACGGCGACGGCTGGCTCAAGCTGGTGAGCGGCTATTCCACCGGAGTGCTGGTGCTGAACCTGCGCCGCGCGGAAAAGGACAACCGGCCCTGGACCGTTTACCGCGGCTCACTCACCAGACAGGGCAGCTACGCCTCCACCGGAAACGTCTCCAATCCCGCGGATGACGCTCCCGCCTTGCGCACCGCCCTGCTGCAAAACTTTCCCAATCCCTTCAATCCCAGCACCAGCATCCGCTTCCAACTGGCTTCCGAAGGCTCCGCCCGGCTGGCGGTTTACAACCTCAAAGGCCAGTTGGTGCGCGTCCTGAGCGACGGCCCGCGTTCCCGCGGTTCACACACCGTCACCTGGGATGGCATCGACGCCTCCGGCGACCCGGTCTCCAGCGGAGTCTACCTCTACCGCCTGCAGGCGGGCGGAAAGGTGCAGTCGCGGCGCATGCTGCTGCTCAAATGACAGAGATTTGCATTGACATAAAACGCACCGGAATAAAGTCTTGTAACCAGAAATAAAATATACATAGGGAGGCTAATATGCCAAAAGTACTGATCGCCACAGAGAAGCCCTTCGCCGCGGAAGCCGTGCAGAAGATCAAGGCTGAACTGGACAAGGCCGGCTATCCCCATAGCTGGCTGGAAAACTACACCGATGTGAAAGACTTCCATGCCGCCGTGGCGGATGCCGAAGCCCTCATCATCCGCAGCGACAAAGTGGATGCCGCCGTCCTCGACGCCGCCAAACAACTTAAAATAGTGGTGCGCGCCGGAGCGGGCTATGACAACATCGACCTCGCCGCTGCCACCGCCCACGGTGTGGTGGCAATGAACACCCCCGGCCAAAACTCCAATGCCGTCGCCGAGCTGGCGCTGGCCATGATGATCTACATGGCGCGCGGCAAGTTCAACGGCAAGAGCGGCTCCGAGCTGGCTGGCAAAAAACTGGTGCTCTATGGCTATGGCAATGTGCCCCGCTTTCTCGCCAAAATGGCGAAAGGCGTTGGCATGGACGTCTATGCCTACGATCCCTACATCAGCGCGGACGTCATGGCCAAAGAAGGCGTCAAACACCTGGACAAGGTGGAAGACATCTTCAGCACCGGAGACTACATCTCCCTGCACATCCCCGCCACCGCCGAGACCAAGAAATCCATCAACTGGAACCTGCTCAGCCTGGTGAAACCCGACTGCATCCTGGTCAACACCGCCCGCAAAGAGGTGATTGACGAGGAAGCCCTGCTCAAAGCATTTGAGGAAAAGAAGAAGTTCCGCTACGTGAGCGACGTGGAACCGGAATGCGCACCCAAACTGATGGAACTCTATGCCGACCGCTACTACGCCACACCCAAAAAGATGGGCGCCCAGACCGGGGAAGCCAACGTCAACGCCGGAGTGGCGGCTGCCAAACAGATCATCGCCTTCTTTGAAAAAGGCGACACTACCTTCAAAGTCAACTGATCAGACCCTGTCTGAGATTGCAACCCCCGGCACTGCCCGGGGGTTTTTCTTGCTTGGGCAATCCGCACCACGCACCAATCGTGTATCTCCATCGCGATCATTTGCGCCCCACCTCTGCTATTGATAACCTTTATACATTTAATGGGCGTTGATTGATCACCTTTTTGCCCTCATTTGCCAGGGTGGGCTAAGTCTATATTTTCCGTAGGTCATCCTTATACTTTATAAGGATAACCTAAGGATGGTGGCAGCAAATGCAGGAGCAGCAAGGGACGGCGCTATGAAGGAATATGCATATTATTGCCGTTGTTATTGGTGAATGTCATACTATATTGTTTGCGTTTTATTTCCATCATAGTGAAAAGTTGGAAAGGTGGAAAGGTGGAAGGTTCCCTGAAACAAGTCCTCCAGTCTATATACCGTGTCATCACGGGCAAGCTATGCTTGACCCGGGATCCAGTCTTTTGAGGCCACATCACATCACACAGCCCTGAAACAAAGCCAACCAAACTACATACTGTGTCATCACGGCCTGCGAGCCGTGATCCAGTCTTTTAGAAACAAACACCCAGCCCCAAAACAAAGCACACCAGACCCAAAATCCGCGTCATCACGGCCTGCGAGCCGTGATCCAGTCTTTTAGAAACAAACACCCAGCCCCAAAACAAAGCACACCAGACCCAAAATCCGCGTCATCACGGCCTGCGAGCCGTGATCCAGTCTTTTAGAAACAACCAGCCAGCTCCGAAACAAAGCACCCCAGACTATACACCGTGTCATCACGGTTCAAACCACCCCACCGGATCGTAACCGATCCGTCGAAGACCCCGGCTTGCCCGTGATGACGCAGTAACCTTTGTTGTCTTCATCCACTAAAAATTTTACTTGCCTTGTTATCGCACTGCCAATTAGTGTGACCCCAAGGGCGGCGCGGCTGAGATCACTCCCGCGGCTGCCCCTGAATCCGATAAACCTGTAAGGAGGATTATATAATCCATGGGGACTATAATTAAGCGTTGGGGGCTGTTTTTGACGGTCAACATCCTGGTGTTGGCTGTCTTGGGTTTTATTATGCAGATCGTGGGCGTGAGAAGCTCGGACTGGATCGGTCTGCTGGTTTACTGCGCCATATTCGGCTTTGCCGGGGCGGTCATTTCACTGCTTTCCAGCAAAGCGATGGCGAAGGCATCCTACAAGATCACCCCGCTCACCCGGGAAACGGCCCGCGGCAAAGAGCTATACCTCTTTGATACGATAGAGAAAATGGCAGCCCACAAAGGTATCAGGATGCCGGAGTTTGGCATCTACCAGGCGGCGGACAACAACGCCTTTGCCACCGGCGCGTCCAAAAACAGATCCCTGATCGCCTTTTCCAGTGGAATCATGCAAAACCTGGATGAGGAGGAACTGGCTGCCGTGGCGGGGCATGAAATGACGCATATCACTGAAGGCGACATGGTCACCACCACCCTGCTGATGGGCACCATGAACACCTTTGTGCTCTTTCTGGCCAATATCATCGCCGCCCTCCTGAGCGGCAGAAGAGGCAGAAACGATGATGACGGCGCTTCGGCCGGAGTGATGCATTCCGCCAGCCAGGCCGCCATCGCGATGATCATCCAGAACGTGCTGATGATCCTTGCCAACATCGTGCTGGCAGCCCACTCGCGCCACCGGGAATACAAGGCGGACGCCGGTTCTGCCGCCCTGACCACCCCCGGCCACATGATCACCGCCTTGGAAAAGATCAGCAAAGCTTTCGTTCCTTCGCGGCGCAAAGACGCCTATGCCATTGCCAAGATCAACAACTTCAGCCCCCTCTCCCTGTTCGCGACGCATCCGCCGGTGGAGAAGAGGATTGAAGCCCTGCGCAAGATGATGGTGTGAACAAGAGATTCATCCTCCGGATAGAAAAGCTGGCTCTGGGCGGTTTTGGCCTGGGCTTTCACGAGGGCAAGGCGATCTTTGCCCAGCGGATGGCGGTCGGCGACCTGGCGGAAGTGGAGCTGGTCAAAGAACGCAAGGACACAGCCTTTGCCAGGCCCCTGCGTTGGCTGGAGCGGGGCAAGGGAGTGCAGGAAGCGGACTGCGCTTCCTTTGACCTGGACGACCCCTGCGGAGGCTGCGATTGGCTGATGCTGGACTACCCGGCGCAGTTGGCTGCCAAGACCGAACTGGTGAGGGAATTGTTGCAGCCCCTGGCCCCGGATTTGAAGATCGGCGCCACCCCCGCTTCCCCAAACCCCGTAAACTACCGCAACAAAGCCTTTCTGCCCGTGGGTTCCGGCGCCGATGGCCTCTATTATGGCATCTACGCGCGCTGGTCGCACAGGATCGTCCCCCATCAGCGTTGCGTTCTGCATCCCCAACTCTTTGACACCATCGCCCAGCGTTGCCTGGAAATCTGCCGGAAAGCGGGGGTGCAGGCCTACTCTGAAGCCAGCCACACCGGCACTTTGCGCCACATCGGCCTCCGCTGCAACAAGGATCAAAGCTCGGTGCTGCTGATCCTGGTGACCAGGGGAGCCAAGCTGCCTTTTTCCAACCTCTTTGTGAAGCAGATCACCGCGGAGTTCCCCTGCATCAGCGGCATCGTGCAAAACATCAACCGGGAGCGGGGAAACGTGATCCTGGGCCCGGAAGACAAACTGCTCTATGGCAATCCCTGGCTCTTTGACGAACTGGCGGGCAAACGCTTCCGCATCCATTACCGCAGCTTTTGGCAGATCAACCGCGGCACAGCGGAACAGATCATCGCCCGCCTGCAGAAACTGATGGGCAAAGTGGGACTGGTCTTCGACGCCTACAGCGGAATCGGGGCGCTGGGACTGAACCTCGCCGCGCAGGCTGAACGCGTGCTCTGCGTGGAAGAATGCCGGGAAGCGGCACTGGATGGGGAACTGAACTCCGAACTGAACGACCTGGCGAATGTGGATTATCTCTGCGCCAGAGTGGAGGACGCCCTGCCCGCGCTGCTTTCAGACCAGCAAAGCAGCCCCTGCAAAACACCGGATGTGGTCATTTTGGACCCTCCCCGTTCCGGAGTGAAGCCAGCCGCCCTGCAAGCCATAATCGACACGGGTATCGAGCGGATATTCTATCTGAGCTGCGCGCCCATGACACTGCACAGGGATCTCAAGATCCTGCTTGGCAGCGGGCGTTACAAACTGGATGGCATCCAGACCTTTGACATGTTTCCCCAGACCTGGCACATCGAGACCCTGGCCTGGTTGAGCCGCGCATGAAGCAGCTTGGCATCCTGTCGCTCTGTTTGTTCCTGCTGTCCTGCAATCTCGCCAGCAGTCCCGAAGATATGGACAAAATCCGCATCGAGGATATCCTGAAAGGCATCGCCCGCGATTTCAGCTGGAAAGACATTGAGGGCATCATGGAGCAGGTGCATCCGGACTATTACCACAAAGGGATGTATGGCTTTCAGCTGCGCGAACTGTGGGAAGACCGTATGGCACGCTTCGACCTGCTGGATGTGGAGGTGCAGGATGTTGACCTGGCTGGCTCCCGGGCAACCGTGAGCATGAAGCTGACCTTCACGACGGCCGACAGCACTCTCAGCTATCTGGATCCAGACACCGGGGGCGACGCCTCCTATTTTTACCGGGAGGATGGAGTCTGGTATCTTTACGGCGATCAACAGAATATGAAACAGGAAGGCGGGCTTGTTCCGCCCAAGCCGCGGAACTGAGACAGGGCTGCCAAACCCCGGTAATCCATCATTCTATTTCGTTCCACCATTTCACATTTCCACCTTTCCACCAAATAATCCCCCCACATATATAGGTGCTACGACCCCTTCATGCCAGGCAGGAAGCGGACTCCAAGGCAAGTATATTAATATACTTGCCCGTAATTGCACGGCCATGTGTCGGCCACTTCCCTTTTCCCTCGCGCGCGGGTGGCTCTCATTTGCATCCGGCGCTCAGACCCTGGTCTTCCTTAGGTCAACCTTATAATTTATAAGGATGACCTAAGGATGATGGCACAAAATCAAGTAGCAGCAAAGGAGGGCGCTATGAAGGATTATGCGGAATGTAGTGGTTTATTTATGCGGTTGTCAAGTAAAGGGCTGCCGAAGTCTGTTCGGCAGAGGCAACGGAGTTGCCTGTTTGGAAGAGACCTCCGGTCTCTGTGGCAAACGGACTTTGCCACCCCTGGGCACTGGATCCCGTGTCAAGCCCGTGATGACACGGTAATGTGGTCTGGTGTGGTTTGTTTCGGGGCTGGCGTGGTAGTCTCTAAAAGACTGGATCACGGCTCAAACCACCCCACCAAACCGCTACGCGCTTCGGCGGGGACCCCGGTAGCCCGGGATGACACGCTAATGTGGTCTGGTGTGGTTTGTTTCGGGGCTGACGTGGTAGTCTCTAAAAGACTGGATCACGGCTCAAACCACCCCACCAAACCGCTACGCGCTTCGGCGGGGACCCCGGTAGCCCGGGATGACACGGTTTTAGTCTGGGGGGTGGTTTGTTTCGGGGTCGGGTGGTTGTTTCAAAAGACTGGATCACGGCTCGCAGGCCGTGATGACACGGTTTTAGTCTGGGGGGTGGTTTGTTTCGGGGTCGGGTGGTTGTTTTTTGGTTGGACGTTTGTCCTTATTCTGTTCTTTTAATCCGTGTAATTTGTGTAATTTGTGGATATATTTAAAAGACTGGATCACGGCTCAAACCACCCCACCAAACCGCTACGCGCTTCGGCGGGGACCCCGGTAGGCCGTGATGACGCAGTTTTATAGCTTGGTATGCTTTGTTTTGAGGTCTGGTAGACTTATTATGGGGGAACCTTTCCACCATTTCACCTTTCCACCTTTCCACCTCAAAAAACACCTTTCCACGGATATCACAAGAGAATGCCAGATTACAAATAGCATAAAATAGCCTGGTGAAAGCAAATTGGTATCAGGCAAGGAAAAAAGGATTTGACAATATTGCGCAGTTTTAAGGTGATGCAATTTAATGGAAGATACTAAATTGAAAAAGCATAGGAGTAAGCGTATGAAATTGTACATACGTGTTTTCGGACTGATGCTTGTCCTCGCTCTGGCTCTGGCCGGATGCAAGGTCTCAACAGGCAAGGATCAGAACGGGCAATCCCTGGATACGGTTCAGGGTCTCTTTGTGCGGGATATTCCCAACGATGGAGGCGATGGCCTGATCATAGGCTGGAAGCCCCTGCCCCGCGAAAAGAGAATCCAGGAATACCGCATCTACAGGGGACTCACCCCCGATTCCCTGTTCTATCTTGCATCCGTGGCGGTGAACGTGAAAACCGGCGTTGCCTCGGACAGCATGTATTACTACGACAGTGGCTCCAGCGATTTTGTGGACATCAACTCGCCTGGAAAGCTCAAGCACGAAAAGCAGAAGAAGGGCAGCATCCTGTATCGCAACATTCCCCGCGATATGGAACTGGCAGCCAGGTTGAGCGAAGGCTACAGCCTTTACTCGATGATGGAATCCAAAGATTATTATCGCCGGACAAAGAAAGCTTTTTCCGCCGACCCGGAAGATAAGACAGTCTATTCCGGCGTGAAATTCAACCAGCAGACCATCTATGCTTCCCTGAAGTCCTCAAATCCTGCCAGCGAAGAAGGCAGGATTTTGTATTACTATACCGTGGTTCCGGTGAATGAACGCAACCAGTATCTGGGCATAGCCGAACCCAAGTGCGGATTCCCCGTGGACGACGCGCCAGAGGCTTCTCCCAATCTCCATTGCACAGCTTTGCAAGACAGCATGACGCTGCGCTTTGAGTGGGAGTATCCGGTCAACAAATCCGACCTCGCCTTCTACCAGATCATGGCGGTGCCAGAGATGCCTGATTCGCTTTGGAACAGGATCAAGGGCACGCCCCAGGCCATGGCCAACGCGCTGCCTGTTGCCCAGGGTCCAATCGGCGGAGGCGCGCTCAAAAACTATGTGGCGGTCACCAAAGAGAAATTGCCGGATGGTTTGAGTTGGGAACGGGCTTCCACCGGCCGTTACGCGATCCAGTTTTATGATTACAGCAACAATCCCTCTCCCTTGTCCCGCCAGGCCAGTGTAGTCCTTTCGGACAGCGGCAAGCTTCCCCAGGCAGCCCAGTTTGTGGTGGAAGACAAACCCAACGACAAGGGCGACAGGCTCACGGTTGTCTGGAACGAACCGATAGTGTTCATCACCAAGACCTCCGCTCTCAGACGCGAGAACGGCAATAAAGGCCTGTTCGCGAAGCTCGGTCTGGCAGGAAAAGGCGGCACCAGGCTAAAGATCAATTACCAGCTTAACAAGACCGACGTGCAAAAGGTCAACAACATCTACTTTGAACTGCTGGTTCCCGGTTCGGACAAGCCCTTTGCCAGGGTGAACGAGTTTTACCAGGACAACATCATCAAGGTTACCCTGCCGAGCGGATATGATCTGAAAAATGGCCTCAAGGTGCGCATCACGATGAACACCAGCCCTTACAAGATCAACCCCAAAAACGGGCGGATCACCTATCAGAAAGGCCGTCTGGTGCCTGAATATGTGCTGGAGCAAAACCTTGTCTGGGACAACCAGATGATGGCGCTGATGCCTTCCAGCGAACTCCTCAGGAATGGAGTGGATGTTTCCGCCGTGCAAAATACGGTGTTCCGCAAAACGTTCAGCGGCCCGCAGTTTACCCTGGTGAAAAAGAATACTTCCTACGATAACAGCCTGGATGTCACCATCCCCTACGTTGCCAACGTGGGCAAGCCTGTGCTGGGCTTCAACTTTGTGAAGGGCGGCACGCTTTACACCTATATGGGCGGCGAACGCCACACCCGCAAGCTGAAGGCTGGCGAAAAGGTTCAAAACCTGGCTTTGGTGGAATCGCAGATCGACCTGAAATATGCCAAGCAGGACGATCCCAAGGAATCCCGCACCATCCGCACCAGCGTATTCAAGGATGAAGCCGCCGGTGAACTGGATAAGATGCGGCAGGACATCAAGGACAACGAGGCCGAAATAGCCACCAAGCAAGCGGAAATGAAAGCCCTTCCCGGCGGCGAAGCCAATCCCCAGGCGCAGGCTTTGCAACAGCAGATTGCCAGCCTGACCGCCAAAAACGAAGACCTGGCCAAGACCATCAAGATCTGCGAGAATGACCCGGACTACAAGAAATCCCTCACTTTCCGCGGCAACCGCGGCAGAATGAACTTCGTGGCCTCCATCCGCGAACCGCTCAGCCGCCTGCAATCCTACATGATCGTCAAGACCAACGGCCGCGGCCTCTTCACCGAAGCCTATCCCGAAAAAGATGCCAAAGGCGACTATATCTATAACCTGGCTGTATCCAACTGGTTCGACTGGAACAAACTGGTCACCCTCGTCACCTGCATCATCTTCGGCGTGGGGGTGGTGGTCTTCGTGCGCCTCGCCAAGCAGGGCAAGGATCTCTATATCCGTCCCATCGCTGGCTTGCAGGAGATCGACAATGCCATCGGCCGCGCCACTGAGATGGGACGCCCGATGCTGTATTGTATGGGTAACGGCGGCCTTTCCGATGTGGCCACCCTGGCTTCCCTGGGAATCCTGGGCCTGGTGGCCAGAAAAGCCGCGGAATACGACACCAAGCTGATCGTCCCCTGCTACGACTACATCGTCATGCCCATCGCCCAGGAGATAGTGAGGGAGGCTCACTATGCCGTGGGGCGTCCGGACAGCTACGATAAAAACAACATATTCTATCTCACCTCGGTGCAATTTGCCTATGTGGCTGGCGTGAACGGCATCATGATCCGCGAACGCATGGCCACCAACTTCTTCCTGGGCTATTTCGCCGCGGAAGCCCTGCTGATGACAGAGACCGGAAATACCGTGGGAGCCGTGCAGATCGCCGGCTCGGACGCCATCACGCAGATACCTTTCTTTATCACCACCTGCGACTACACCCTGATCGGAGAAGAGCTCTACGCCGCCTCGGCCTACCTCAACCGCGAGCCGATGCTGCTGGGGACTCTGAAAGCCCAGGACTATTTCAAGTTCCTGATTCTGGTCTTCGTGATTCTGGGTGCCGTTTTGGCGAGCTTCCAGGTCACAGGTTTAATGCAAATGTTCCCTATTAAATAGAAGAGGTCGTAAATGAAGAAGACAATACCATTAATGATAGTGATCCTGGGAGGAATCGTCTGGGTGCTGTGGGTCTTTGTGCCGCACAGGCTGCTGCAGGATGTATTCTACTACGATTTCTATGTGCCCTGGATTCGTGCCATGTCTCCCTTCGGGATGCTCTTGGGCGTGATCAGCCTTTGCATGATGCACACAGCCAAGATTCGCCGCAAAGCTCCCAAATGGCAATACAGTTTCTTCTTTTTCGCCGGTTTCATCATCACGGCTTTGGCCGGATTCATCGGCGGAACCCAAAAGGGCGGCCTCTATATGTGGCTGTTCGAAAATATGCAGATGCCGATGAGCGCCACGATGTTCGCTCTGCTGGCTTTCTATATGGCTTCCGCCGCCTACAAGGCTTTCCGCGCCCGTTCCGCGGAAGCAACCGTGTTGCTGGTGGCGGCGATAGTTGTGATGCTGGCCCAGGTGCCGCTGGGCGTCAAGATCAGCAGATACCTGCCTGATATCTCCCAATGGATCCTGGACGTGCCGAACCTGGCGTCCAAGCGCGGAATCCTGCTGGGTGTGGGTCTGGGCAGCGTTGCCACCACCCTCAAGATCCTGTTGGGAATTGAACGCTCGTATCTGGGCGGAGATTAAAGGCGGAGGTGAAAATGAATCTATTTGAAAGACTGCAAAAGCTCGACCGCCGGTGGATCTACATCGTGGTCGCCCTGGCGATCGTCATTCCCCTGATGATCCCCTATAACTCAGATAACATCACCTCTCCCCCCACGGAGAACACCTATCAGTTGATAGACTCCTATGCCGGCAGGGAAGACCGTGCCGTCCTGCTCAGCTTCTGGCACGATGCTTCCACCATGCCGGAACTGTATCCGATGGAAGTGGCGATCATCCGCCATTGCTTCGAGCGCAACGTGAAGCTCTTCCTGCTTTCCTTCATGCCAACCGGCGCTCCCATCATCGACTATGCCGTGAACTCCGTAAAAGAAGAATACCCGGACATCAAGTCTGGGGTGGACTACTGCAACTTTGGCTACATCCCTTCCGCCCTGATCATGCCAACCATCATCGGCATGGGTGACGACATAGCCACGGCGGTGCCCACCGACGCCGAAGGGCGCAAGGTGGAAAACCTGCCCATTATGAAAGGGATTAACAACTACAGCGAGATGAACCTGGTGGTGGAATTCTCCGGCTCCGTGGCGGGTGGCTACTGGCTCACCTATGCCAGGCCCAAATTCGGCACCAACATCGCCGTCGGCGTCACGGCCGTTATGGCGGCGGACGAATATCCCTACCTGCAAACCGGACAGTTCATCGGCATGCTGTCGGGCTTGAAAGGCGCTGCCGAATATGAGAAGCTGGTGGATGTCTTTGCCGCATACCGCGCTCCCGGCGACCCCATGGGCGTCACCTACGACGAGGAAGGCAACAAGATAGTCCCCGGCCGCTCCTTCAGCAGCGACGTTCTGGAGGACGACTCCATCCAGAAACTGCTCAAGATAACCACCCAGACCAAAGCTGTTTTCTCGCAGCAAGAGTTTGACAAGTTCCTGGCCAACTATCCTCCGGAAGTCCAGGCTTTGATGAGCAGCTACAAGTCCGAGGAGGACAACAACGTGGTCATCGACGTCACCAAGGTGAAAGAGGACGACCAGAAGAAGCTTGGCTACACAGCCTGGAACGACCTCAACCGCATGACCCACAACACCATCTATAAATTCAAAACTGCCCGCATCGGCATGAACGCCCAGTCGGTGGCCCACATTATGATAATTCTCTTTATCATCATCGGAAACATCGGCTACTTCATCAGCCGGGCCAAAGCGCAAAAGAAGTAAGGGAGGATAAAATGTCTTTTGAACTATTCAGCAACCTGGTTGGAGCCTTCTTCACCCTCTGCATCTTCTCCTTCCTTTACAAGGACAATCCGTTCTATCAGATGTCCGAACAACTGCTGGTGGGGATATCCCTGGGCTACTCCGTGGTGCTCACCTACGAGCGCGCCTTCATCCCCTTCTTCGTCCAGCCCATCTTCCTCAAGCACCAATGGATACTGATCATACCCAGTATCATTGGTATTTTCTATCTGTTCCGCTTTTCCCGCAAATTCAGCTGGCTTTCGCGCTATCCAATCGCCTTTTCCATGATGGGCGTGGGCGCATCCGTTCCCCTGGCCATGCACAACAGCATTCTGGTGCAGATGCGCCAGGCCATGGTGCCAATCGAAAGCATAAACCTGCTGCTGATCTTCATCGGAACTATCGCCGTGTTGCTCTATTTCTTCTTTTCCAAAGCTCACAGCGGCGGATACGGGAAATTTGTAAACATCGGCAAATGGTACATGATGGTTGGCTTTGGCGCGTCATTCGGACTCACCGTTATGGCGCGTATCTCACTGCTGATCGGACGTATCCAGTTCCTGGTCAACGACGTCATCAAGGCGATATTCAACTAATTTAACACAGATCATGAGGGGGGAAGCGCGATATCTTCCCCCCGGGTCGTGTTCAGGCGTCGGTGCCTAAACCAGCAATGCCCCAAGGGATAAAGCAATGAAAAGATATTATTTGTTCTGCCTCTTAGTTTTGATGTCACTCCTGCTGGCCATGGGCGGCTGCGTCCGCGGCCGTTCAGCAAATGCCGGGGTGGAGGTCTTTGAAGCTCTCGACATGCCCCACGACGATGGCAGCGGAGTGCTCCTGAGATGGAAGCCTCTGGATAAAAGCCACCGGATCATCCAATACAACCTCTATCGCGGCCATTCGCCGGACAGCCTCTTCCTGCTGGGTAACATTGAAGTGGATCCCAAACAGGGTGTGATGGGTGAATACCTCTTTTTCTACGACAGGGATTACCTCCCCCTGTTCCAGTTTGAGACTGCTCCCTCCAAACTGAAAAAGGAAAAACACCAAAGCCCGGACAGCCCCCTCTACCAGGCAGTTCCCAGGGACGCGAACGTCGTGAGCACCATGCTTCCCCATTACAGCGTGCTGGGCAACATCACCGCCCGCGGTTTCTACAACGGCTCCCGCCGGGTGGAAAAGGATGGCGAAGAGGGCAAGGAAGTCTTTGCCGGTTACAAGCTTAACCAGTTTGAAAGCATCTATGCCAACCCCCTGCCCGGAAACACCTACTATTACAGCGTGGTGGCGGTGACCGAGACAGGCAGGCGCACTCCAGCCGCCCGGGTCTGCAGCGTTATCCCCGTTGACAACCGGCCGGATTCCAGCGCGGTGTTTGCCACCACCTACATCCAGGACACCAGGCAGTTCAAGTTTGAATGGAGCCCTCCCACGGGAACCACCGATATCGGCCTCTGGCAGGGCTGGCTGATGCCCAAAAACCTGCTCCCGCTTTACCGGCAGGAACAGCAGAAGAACGCCTCCGCCCCGGACAGCGTGTTTTACGCCGCCTGGCAAAACGGTTCCATAAAGCTCTTTGAACACACCCCTCCCTATTGGAGCCAGACCTTTTACCACCAGGTGGACGCGGCTGCGGAAGGCATCAAGCTGCCTGCCAGCCTGCAGGACTACATTCCGGTGCTCAGCTTTATGGACTATAGCGGTTTCCAGGCAGCCACCCTGGGCAAAAGCGCGCATGTCAGAAACTCCCCGGAACTGCCCATCGTGCCGGCTTTCCAGGTGATTGACAAGGTCAACGACAAGGGCGACAACCTCATCGTTTCCTTCGGCAAACCCTTTGCCTTCATCACGCAGGCTTCCTATACCAGCTCCCGGAAAAACAAGCTGAGGGTGAACTACGATCTCTCCAAAAACGAGCATTACGAGATAGACAGGCTGCGCTTTACCTTCCAGGATGCCGCCAAAAACACCCTGGGCACGGTCACGGAATACTATCTGGACAACGTGATAAAGTTCAAGCTGCCCGCCAGCCTCGCCAAAAACCAGAGCTTCATGGTGCGCATCGAGTTCCGCCTGCGGGGAGAGAAGGATTTCGATCCCCAGGTTGTCTGGCAGGATGTGGCTTATGACGCAAAGGCCATGCGCTTCAACGGCAGCGGGGTCACCCTCAACGGCCAGTTTCTCAACAAGTATTTCTTCGATGTCTTTGCCAAAAGCAAACTGGATTCGGATTACAGCCCCGTCATGCGTATCGGCGGCATTTCCCGCGCCTTTGACCACACCATCCCCTTTGAAGACACCGTCACGCCCCAGATCGTAGGCTTTGACCAGAAGACCGGCAGGCTGCTGCTTGAACCCAATTTCAAAGTGGCAATGGACCCCGTCAGCGGAGCGGTTTTGTGGGCTCCCCTTTACAAGCAGGATTTTGCCCTCTATTTGACCGACCTGGAGAAAGAACTGGCAGCCCTCAAAGCCGGGCTGGCGCCCGGAGACAGCCTCTCCGAAGCAGCCCAGGAATTGCGGGACAAACAGGCCGAGCTGGATTTCGCGCGCAACCATCCCGCCTACGCCCAGGCCAGGGACGCAAAGTCGGACAAAGCCTGGCGCAAGGTCTTCCGGACTGAAAAGGACAGAAACAGCCGCAGCTATGCCTATCAACTGCTGATGACCGATGGCAAGGGCTTCTGGAACATCGCCGAACCAGCCTCCGGCGAAGGTGGAGAGCTTTGGAACTATCCCGTGGGAAACTGGTTCGACAGCACCAAATGGGCCACCCTGATCGCTTCGTTTGTGATGCTCGCGCTGGTGGTTTACACCGTATCAATATCCCGCCGCAGGGAGTTGTATATCCGCCCCATCGCGGGATTGGCGGAGCTTGACAACGCCGTGGGCCGCGCCACAGAGATGGGGCGTCCGGTCATGTTCGTTCCCGGTTGGGGCACCCTTGGCGATGTGTGCACCATCTCTGCCATGATGATTCTCAACCAGATCGCCAAAAAGACCGCCGAATACGACATCCGGCTCATCTCCCCCCATGTGGACTACTTTGTGGTTCCTTTGGCGCAGGAGATGGTCCAAACCGCCTACAGCGAAATGGGCAGGCCTGACGCCTACAACCAGAACGACATCTTCTTCGTTTCCGACACCCAGTTCGCGTTCTGCGCGGCGGTAAACGGCATCACCGTGCGCGAAAGGGTCGCCACCATCTTCTATATGGGATACTTCTACGCCGAAGCCCTGCTCATGACCGAAACCGGAAACCAGTCCGGAGCAATCCAGATCGCCGCCACCGATGCCATCACCCAGATTCCCTTCTTTATCACCACCTGCGACTATACCCTCATCGGTGAAGAGTTCTACGCCGCTTCCGCCTACCTGTCCCGCGATCAGAGCCTGGTGAGCATGCTCAAGGCCCAGGACTATTTTAAGCTGATTATCGTTATCTGCGTGACAATTGGAGTGATCTTATCCACAGCCCACATCAACGCATTCCTTAACTTCCTGCCCTTCGAGTGATCCTGCCCCTGCGGCGGGGTCGCTCCCGGTCGGGTTAAACACCCAATAAAAGGGAGGTCGAACGATGCGAGTCCTGCTCGTTTCACCCCGCGCGCGCACCAGCGGCCTGGAAAGCCTGCGCAAGGGGCATCAAATCATACAAGGCCTGGTCTACGTGGCTGCCGCGGCGAGGGATGCCGGGCACAAGGCCACGGTGGTGATTGCCGACCGCGAGACCCTGCCCCGCTATATCAGGCGTTATCAGCCTGACCTAGTGGGCGTTTCCTGCGTGACCGCCACCTATCCCGTCGCCCGCGAAATCCTCATCGATCTGGCGCAAAACCATCCCGGCCTGCCCACCATCATCGGCGGGCACCACGCCACCTTCATGTACCGCGAAGTATTGGCGGAGACCGGCGTCAGCTATGTTTGCCGGGGCGAGGGGGAGGAGGTTTTTCCCGCCCTTCTGGCGGCTTTGGAGAAGGGCGAACGCTATCCTGACATCCCCGGTATCGTCTTCCTCAAGGACGGCCATTACCACAACGACGGGCACATCGCGCTATTGGACGATCTCAGCCGCCTGCCGCGCATCTCCATGGATTTGGTGGCCCCGGAGTTCAGCTTCACACCCAAGCTGGTTTCCAGCCGCGGCTGCCCCTTCCGCTGTTCCTTCTGCTCCATCTCTTCCTTTTATGGCGGCAGATACCGCCAGCGTCCTGTGGAGAACGTCATTTCCGAGCTGGAGGAATTCGTTTCCTGGGGGTACAGGGAGTTCTGGTTTCACGACGACAACCTCACCGCAGATATCAGATGGGTGAACGAATTCTGCCGCCAGCTTGAAGAGCGCCGCCTCAAGATCCGCTGGAACTGCATGAGCCGCGTGGACGTGATCTACAAGCATCCCGAGCTTTTTGCCAGGATGGCGGCCTGCGGCTGTTCGCTGATCACCATCGGCTTGGAAAGCGGCGTTCCCGAAGTGCTGGAAAAGATGCACAAGCAGATCGACAGCACCCAGGTGAAAAAGGCGGTGGACACGCTCAACCGGCTCAGGATCAGCCATGTATGGTATATGATCCTGGGCAGCGGCGATGAATTTGACCATCCCCGCTATATCCGCCAGAACATCCGCTATTTCCGTTCCCTGCCCCTGGGAATCGTGGTGATCTCCCTGCTCACGCCCTTCCCCGGCACGGAGGTCTTTGACAGGCTGCGGCAGGAAGGAAGGCTGCTTCATTATGACTGGGAAAAGTATGACCTGACCCACTGCGTTTACCAGCCTCAGGGGATGACCCCGCAGGAGATGGAACGCTTCCAGTCCAAAGCCTACCTCAGCATCTATCTGGGGAAGAATTGGCGGCTGATCCCCATGCTCTACAGAGGATTTCGCTCCGGGACATTAAAGTTCCGCTCGGTGAGTACAAGTTTCAAGGCCCTGCTCAGGACAGCCCTGCTCAAGGCAAAGTTTTCGGACGCGATCGTCAAGCGCCGCTGAAAGAATCGGCCACCCGACCCCGAAACAAACACCACCAGACTATACACTGCGTCATCCCGGGCAAGCGCATGCTTGACCCGGGATCCAGTCTTTTAGAAACAACCAGCCAGCCCCGAAACAAACCACAACCAGACCCCAAAACCGTGTCATCACGGCCTGCGAGGTATGATCCAGTGCCTTGGGGTGGCAAAGTCCGTTTGCCACAGAGACCGGAGGTCTCTTCCAAACAGGCAACTCCGTTGCCTCTGCCGAACGGACTTCGGCAGCCCTTAAATTATCCGCGTGAGCCGTTATCCAGTCTTTTGAAGACCGTTTGAAGTCCAAGCCAGCTCAGGGCTTGGCGAAAGTATTGAAGCCTGTATTGCCGGCTTGAACTCCAAACTCAGCCAGCATGGATAACAAAGAGCCCTGCCTGGCTTCAAATCTCCACCAGGGCAGGGCTCTCTGAACTTTATGCGGAAAGGGCTATTTGCGGTAAACGCCGTTACAGCATCAGTCCGCGACAACCGCCGTTACATAGTAAAAGCCTGGCGATAGCGATGCTGCGCCGCTATGTGTCCACTGCGATTGTGAGATCGAACCATCCTCTCCAAAGACCGTGAATGGCCCTTCTGGACGGGTGGCGCAATAATAGACCAGATAGTGGTCCACGCTCACCGGATTGCCTGCCTGATCTAATGTAACATCACCCCAATCCAGCTCCACATTCTGGCCGCTTATAATGATGCTCAGGTTTCCCGGAGCTATGGGGATTCCGGCACCGGGGTGAATGCCAAGCCTGGCGATAAAGATATCACTGGTTCCACTTGCCGTCAGGCTATCGTTGCCGAAGGTGGCAGTGCCTCCAAAATATCCAGTCACGCAGGCGTTATCCGCACCATCCAGGGCGATGCCTTTGCCTCCATTGGAAGTAATTCCACTTATCGCCCACAGCCAGTTGCCGGAAGGGTCCAGCTTGGCGACAAAGATATTTTCATATGTGCCATATCCAAATCCGCTTGAGGTCAGGGTATGGCTGCCGAAAGTGGTTGTGCCAGTAAAATCTCCTGTCACCCAGGCGTTGCCCTCGCTATCCATAACGATGCTGCGTCCTGTCTCACCACCTGTTCCTCCCGCCTGGACAATCCTGAGCCAGTTGCCGGAGGGGTCAAGCTTGGCGACGAAGATATCGTTTCCTCCAATTGTTGTCAGGGTCTGGCTGCCGAAGGTGGCTGTGCCGTTAAAATACCCGGTTACATGGGCGTTACCCGCTCCATCAACGGCGATGCCGTATCCATGGTCATCGTTCGTTCCTCCCGCCTGGGCCGCCCAGAGCCAGTTGCCGTTGGGGCCCAGCTTGGCGACGAAGATATCTGCATATCCGTTTGAGGTCAGGGGCTGGCTGCCGAAAGTAACTGTACCATTAAATTTCCCAGTTACATAAGAGTTACCCGCGCCATCCACGGCGATGCCATACCCATACGCATCGTCACGATCTGGCCCCCCCGCTCCGGCAGCCCAGAGCCAGTTGCCGGAGGCATTCAGCTTGGCAACGTAGACAGCATATCCGGTTGTCGACACGGTATGGCCGCCGAAATTGGCTGCACCCGCAAAAACCCCGGTTACATAAGCATTGCCCGCGCCATCCAAGGCGATGCCAAACCCTTCGTCAGGACCGCTTCCTCCAGCCCTGACGGCCCAGAGCCAGTTGCCGTTGGTGTCCAGCTTGGCGACAAAGATATCACCATGTGCGCTTGTCAGGGTATGGCTGCCGAAAGTAACTGGAGTATTATATGTAGCATGAAACTGCCCGGTCACATACGCGTTACCCGCGCCATCTACGGCAATGCCACGTCCCCAACAACCTCCATTCCCGTTTGCCCCTCCGGCTTGGACCACCCAGAGCCAGTTGCCATTGGGATCCAGCTTGGCTACGAAGAGATCAGTGCTTCCGCCTGCAGTCAGGGTCTGGCTGCCGAAAGTGGAGGTGCCCATAAAATACCCGGTGACATACTGGTTGCCCTGGCTGTCGGTGGCTATGGAAGTCCCATCATCATAATTACCCCATCCTCCTGTTGGCCCTCCCGCCTGAACCGCCCACAGCCATTGTGGCGTCTGCGCACTTAAAACCGCCGCTCCGCAGAGCAGCAAACAACACAATACAAAGATTTGTAATGCTCTCATTTTTGCCTCCATAAGGCCTTTTTTTAGTCGGGACACATTATTGCACTATTAAGAAACGTGTCAAGGAAAATAGTTTCCTTACGAATGATTTATGTTATTGGTAAGTATTTAACACAGACTGGATCGGGTGTTTCTGCATGGAAGGATGCGGTTTTGGGGTCTGGTGGCTTGCCTGCGGTTCACGTGGATAATATAAGGGCTGCCGAAGTCTGATCGGCAGAGGCAACGGAGTTGCCTGCTTGGAAGAGACCTCCGGTCTCTGTGGCAAACGGACTTTGCCACCCTAAAGGAGCCCGGCTCGCAGGCCTGGATGACACGGTATGTAGCCTGGTGGACTTGTGCTGGGCTGCGTCCACCATCAACACGTCACCACGACACCACCTCACCACGAAGGTCTCCTTTCCACCTTTTCACTATGGAGAGAGTAAAACGCAAACAATATAGTATTACATTCACCAATAACACCAGCAACATTCTGCAAATTCCTTCATAGCGCCCTCCCGCGCTGCTCCTGCATTTGCTGCCACCATCCTTAGGTCATCCTTATAAATTATAAGGTTGACCTACGGAAAATATAGACTTAGCCCACCCCGTCAAATGGGAGCGGCAGTTGTTTCAGGCGGGCGCAATAATTGGCAAGGGTCTGGCTGTCAGATTCTAACTGCATGGGGCAGACGGCATTAGAAAAACAGCATATTTTCACACCGCTGTCAGGCTGTGGCGACAGGGGAAGCATGAATAATGGCAAAACAAAGAGACGGGACGAATTGATCATCCCGTCTCCAGTTATGTGGTTTATGTTTAGCCCATAAAGGGATAGCGGTAGTCGTCGGCAGGAACGAAGGTTTCTTTGATCGACCTTGCCGAAACCCAGCGGTAGAGGTTGATGGCCGATCCCGCCTTGTCGTTGGTGCCGGAAGACCTGGCTCCGCCAAAAGGTTGCTGGCCGACCACGGCGCCGGTGGGTTTGTCGTTGATGTAGAAGTTGCCCGCGCTATGCTTCAGCAGTTCGGAGGCGACGGAGATCGCGGTTCTGTCCTGCGCGAAAATGGAGCCGGTGAGGCCATAGGGAGAGGTTTTGTCGCAGAGGTCGAGGGTCTCGGTGAACTCCTTTTCGGGGTAGGCATAGACCGTCAGCACCGGCCCGAAGATCTCTTCCTGCATGGTGACAAACTTGGGATTGGTGGTCTTGATGATGGTCGGCTCGATGAAGTAGCCCTTGCTGTCATCGCACTTTCCGCCCCAAACGATCTCGGCGTCAGACGCGTTGCGGGCTTTGTCGATGTATTCCTTTATCTTTGTGAAGCTGCTTTTGTCGATCACGGCGTTGACGAAATTCGAGAAGTCCTGGACTTCGCCCATCTTGACCGTCGCGAGCATGGCGCTGATTTCCTCGAACCATTTGCCGTAGAGGCTGTCGGGAATGTAGAGGCGGGACGCGGCGCTGCACTTCTGCCCCTGGAACTCGAAGGCTCCGCGCAGGGATGCCACCGCCAGGGTCTTGATGTCCGCGGAAGCGTGCGCGAAGATGAAGTCCTTGCCTCCGGTCTCGCCCACGATTCTGGGATAGGATTTGTAGAGGTGGATGTTGTTGGCGGTGCGCTTCCAGATATGGTTGAACACCTGGGTGCTTCCCGTGAAATGGATGCCGGCGAGGTAGGGGGAATCGGTGACCAGGTCTCCCATCTGCGCTCCCGAGCCGGGGACAAAGTTGATGACGCCAGCGGGCAGGCCTGCTTCCATCAATATCTTCATGATGAAGTAGCCGCTGTAAACCGCGGTTCCGGAAGGTTTCCAGACCACCGTGTTGCCCATCAGCGCCGGGGCTGTGGGAAGGTTACCGGCGATGGAGGTGAAATTGAAGGGCGTGATGGCGAACACAAAGCCTTCCAAAGCGCGGTATTCCGAGAAGTTCCATTCTCCCTTGGGGGAGATGAGGGGCTGCTGTTCGTAAATCTTTTGTGCGTAATAGGGGTTGAAACGCCAGAAGTCAATCAGTTCGCAGGCGGAGTCGATTTCGGCCTGATAGGCGTTTTTGCTTTGCCCCAGCATGGTGGCGGCGTTCAACAGATAGCGGTATTTAGTGGAAAGCAGTTCGGCGGCTCTCAGGAAAATGGCCGAGCGATGGTAGAAAGACATCTGCTCCCAATCCCTGCTTGCCTTCACAGCCGCCTGGATGGCGAGGTCGATCTCCTTTTCTCCGCATTTGTGGTATTTGCCGATGGCGTGCTTGTGGTTGTGGGGTTCGATGCAGTCGGCGGTGTTGCCGCTGAACACTTCCTTGCCGCCGATAATCGCGGGTATCTCGATGAACTGGCTGCCGAGTTCATCCAGCTTCGCCTTCAAAGCGTCTCTTTCCTTGGTTCCGGGTGCGTAAGATTTGATCGGTTCATTTTCAGGTGTGGCAACAGTGAAAAACATCTTCAACTCCTTTATTCATTTTTGGTTTTTTCAGCTTGGAAAAGGAGACACACTGCGCCAGTCGCAGGAAAAATGAAGGTTTGCTTGCGTGTCACCTTTTCACACTGGAAGGCATATCTGTTTCCGGATATACCCTGACGGCGAGCAATCCTGCCAAAGGTTTAGATTTGGTCGCTCGATGACGCTGCCAGACTTAAAATGGCGCATTTTTATGTCAAGGACAAAATCCCGGGCGGCAGCCGGACAAGCGCGGGTGCAGGCAAAAAGACCTGCCTCGGCAAGCGGGATTCCCATTTGCCCAAGCGAGAGAAACTTGCGATTGTGGGGATGGGTTCACGGGCGGAAATCCCGTCCGGCGGGAAAGAAAATCCTTGACACATATACCTCGTTTGCAGGCTTTTGGTTACTCCAAAGGTAAATTTTACGGAATGAAAAAACTCAAAGGAATACCGACCACGATACATAAGCACCGACTGCCCCGAATCACGCTCCTGACGCTGTTGCTGGCCTTGCTGCTGAGCGCCGGGTTGCGGGCTGAGATTCTGATCCCCATGGATCTGACGCAGAGCAACCACCTCAAGGCCTATGGAGTCGCTTTTGAAGCGCTCAAAGAGCAGCATGTGATAAAATGGCTGCTCAACTACCGGGGCGGCAGCTTCCTGATCCCGGACGCGCCGGAGATTTCCGCGCTGTGCAACATCCGGGGGGTGCGCTTCGAGCAGGTGTCGTCCTCCCAGGTGGCCGCCATCATGCTGGAGATCCAGGACGCCAATATGGAAGCTGTGGTGCTGGAGAAAGAGCCCAAAATCGGCATCTATATCCCGCCCAACTCCCTGCCCTGGGATGACGCCGTGACCCTCGCCCTGGAATATGCCCAGGTGGATTACGACCGCCTCTGGGATGACGAGGTGCTGGAAGGCAAACTGGGAGATTATGACTGGCTGCATCTGCATCATGAGGATTTCACCGGGCAGTATGGCAAGTTTTACGGCTCCTACAGGCACATGCCCTGGTATCAGAACGATGTGCGCACCAACGAGGCGATGGCCGCCAGACACGGCTATGCCAAGGTGTGGCAGCTCAAGCATGCCGTGGCGCAGAAGATCGAGGAATTTGTGATGAACGGCGGCTTCCTCTTTGCCATGTGCGCCGGCACGGACACCTTCGACATCGCCCTGGCGGCGCGGGGGGTGGATATCGTGGACTCCCTCATCGACGGTGACGGCATTGATCCCCAATATAAAAGCAAGCTCAACTATGAGCGCTGCTTCGCATTCGAGAACTTCACCCTCAAGACCAATCCCTACGAATACGAGTTTTCCGATATCGACGCCAGCGACTACTCCCGCCTGAGGGGAGCGGAGGCGGACTACTTTCAGCTCTTCGACTTTTCCGCCAAATACGACCCCGTGCCCACTATGCTCACCCAGTGCCATACGAATGTGATCAACGGCTTTTTGGGGCAGACGACATCGTTCTTTAAGGACAAGGTGAAAAAGAGCGTGATCATCCTGGCGGAAGTGCCGGGGCAAAACGAGGTCAAGTATATCCACGGCAACATCGGCAAGGGCACTTTCACCTTTTACGGAGGCCACGATCCCGAGGATTACCAGCACAAGGTTGGCGACCCGGAAACCATCCTGGAACTCCATAAGAATTCTCCCGGCTACAGGCTGATCCTGAACAACATCCTCTTTCCCGCCGCGGAGAAGAAACAGCTAAAGACCTGAGGACGCGCGATGGCAAAGTTTTATCCCAAGCTCTATCAGACCCAGCTCAAGGTTGGGCTGTTCACGGTTGTCATGCTGATCATAGCCGTGTTTGGCTATCTGTGGCTGAGCAAGCGCATCTCGATCCGTTCGCAGCAAGACCTGCAGGTGGGCTTCACCGACGTCATGGGGCTGGAAGTGGGCGACAAGGCGATGTTCCGGGGCATGGAAGTGGGGCGCATCAAGAGCATCGCGGCCCGCGGGGACGACATCCTGGTGACGGCGCGCGTCAACCGGGGGCTCGGCCTCAAAGAGGGCGCGGTCTTTTACATCTCGGACAGCAGCCTGATGGGCGGAACGGTGCTCAACATCGCCCAGGGAGAGGGGCCGGGGCTGCTCGATCTGGGCAAGGCCCAACGGGGCGAAGACCCCAGCGGAGTGATGGCCCTGCTGGGCAAGGCGAACGCCACTCTGGGAGAGTTCAACGCGGTGCTCGAGGAGCTGAGGCGGGAAAATGGATTGATTGCGAAGTCCTCCGGCCTGCTGGACGATGCCGGCAGCGCTGCCAGGTCAGTGGAGGAGCTTTCCCAGGATGCCAAGGCGCGGCTGGCGGCCACCCTGCAAAAGATAGATTCGCTCTCGGAGCGGATAAACCGCGTCGCCAAAGCCAACGAGGAGCAGATCAACACGGTGCTGCAACGCTCTCCCCAGGCACTGGAAAACGTGAGCGGCACCCTGGACAGCCTCAAAGCGCTTTCCGCCAACCTTTCCCAAACCGTCAAGGCGCTGAATAGCGGAAAGGGCAGCGCGGGACTGCTGCTGAACGATGAAGCCCTGTACCACAAGCTGTCGCGCTCGGTTGCCAATCTCGACTCGCTGGTGCTGGATATCCGCGCCCATCCCAAGAAATATGTGAAGTTCAGTCTCTTTTAAGGATGCCGATGAAACTAAGACTCGCCTTGCTTTTCCTGCTGATTTCCGCTTTGTGCCATGCTTACAACTTTGGCCAGAACAAGGTCAACACCACACCCGAGGCGTGGTCTACCCTCCAGACCATGCACTTTGATGTTTACTTTCCCCGGGGCGAGAACGACTTCGGCCGCCTGGCGGCGCTGCTCGCGGAAGAGACCTACTATAACCTGCGGGCAGACCTCAAGTATCCCATCTCCTCCCGCATCCCGATCATCTTTTACCGCAGCAAGAGCCAGTTTCAGAGCACCAATATCATCTATCCCCTTCTCACGGAAGGCGTGGGAGGGTTCACCGAGAGCCTGCGCAACAGGGTGGTGATCCCCTTCGACGGCAGCTACCGCAACCTGGAAGACCTGATCGCCCACGAGCTAACCCATGCCTACGCCAACGCTTTGGACAAAGGCATGATCAACTCCTACCTGTCCCTCCGGCCTGTGTCCTTTCCCTTCTGGTTTTCGGAAGGGCTGCCGGAGTTCCTCTCCATTGGCGGAGAAAACGACTATAACAACATGTTCATCCTGGATATGGTGGTCAACGACTACCTCGTGCCGCTGGGCAATTCGGACGGCTATTTTGCCTACCGGCTGGGGGAGAGCTTCCTGGCCTACATCGCCAAGACCTATGGCAGGGAAAAGGTGTCGGACTACTACTTTACCATCCACTCATCAAACAATCTGGACGCGGCAACCAAGAAAGTCTTTGGCATCGATTTCGAGAGCCTGGAATCCCGCTGGCGCTTTCAGCTAAAGAGGGACTTCTATCCCCGCGTCAACGACCATGGAGTGCCCCAGGAAGCCATGGAGCAACGCACCCGCTCCGACAAGGATGGCTCCTATTTCAACTTTATGCCCCGCTTTTCGCCCAAGGGTGACCGCTACGTCTATTTTTCCACCGCCGGGGCGCGCTACAGCGTGTGGATGGCTGGAATCCACGAAATGGACAGGGCAAAGAAGATATTCACCGGGGAGGCCACCGGCAAAGCCGAGGAGTTCTATTACTTCCGCTCCAACTTGAGCTGGTTTCCCGATGGCAAACGGGTGGCTTTTTCCGCCAAGACCTCCTGGGGCGACCAAATCCACATCCTGGACGTGGACAGGGGAAAGATCGTGCAGACGGTCAAACTGCCGGAGTTTGACGCGATATATGAACTGGATGTGGCTCCCGATGGGCAAAAACTGGTCTTTGCCGGACAGCGGGAAATGCGCTGCGACATCTATCTCCACGACCTGGACACCGGGCAGACCAGGCAGTTGACGGATGACTATTTCAACGACGCCCAGCCCAGGTTTTCCCCCGATGGGCAGACGATCGTCTTTTCCTCGGAGCGCAGCCTCAACCCCGAATCCCACCGCAAGGGCTTCTTTGCCAATGTGGTCGCCAATATCTACAGCCTGGGTCTGGACGGCGGGGTGCCACGGCAACTGACTTTCGGGATCAGGGACTGTAGCTGGCCCATGTTTGACGGCACTGGTGGCAAGCTGCTCTACCTCACCTATGAGGACAAGGTCAGTAACCTCCACGCCCTGGATCTGCAAAGCTCCGCCCGGGCGAAGGTGACCGATGTGCTGGCGGGTGTCTTTGCCGCGGATATCTCCCATGACAACCGCTATTTGCTGGTTTCCAACTATTTCAACAAGGCGTGGAACATCTACTTTGCCCACGATCCCCTGAAAAACCTGGCCTGGAGCGACAGCACCGCGCAACAGCTTTCCACCCCCTCTCCAGACCTCATGGCAGGGGTGGATTTTGGGCAACTGGACTACTTTGGCAAGCGCAAACTCACTCCGCTGCGCAGGATAAACCCCGCCCGCCAGTATGACGAACGCTTCCCCATCAGCGGGGAATACCGCCCCTTTGAGCTCACCCGCGAGGATTCCCTGTTTCTCACCCGGGACTATAGCTATGACGACCGTCCCACCGGCAAAGACAATCCTCCCAGAATAGGCGGATACAGGCCCCGCTTCTCTTTGGACAGCATCTGGGGTGGCCTGGCATATTCCTCCGCCGTGGGAACCATCGGCTATGTGGAGCTTGGCCTCAGCGACATCATGGGCAACCACGGCATCGGCGTCAACGTCGGCGTGGCGGGTAAGCTGGAGGAATCGAACCTGTTGCTCACCTATCTGTATTTGAAGCACAGGATGGACTATGGGATCGGTATCTACAACCTCGTGGACGACGCCTACTATCTGGAGGAGGGTGGCCTTACCGACACTTTGTTGCGTTACCGGGAACGCAAGAGCGGCCTCTACATGCTGCTGCGCTATCCCTTCACCCGCTTCACCCGGCTGGAGTCTGACCACATGCTCTACCAGCGCGGTCAATACCTGTCCTGGGCGCCCTATGTGGAGGGCTACGAACTGTGCGATGAGGTGAGCCTCAGCCAGAATCTTGTTTACACCCCGGGGCTTTCGCTGGTGCACGACAACGCCCTCTATGGCTCCACCGGGCCGCTTGTGGGCTGGCGGGGCATGTATAACGTGAGCGCCACCCTCGCCGACGGAAAGGTGGAATACTTCACCAACTACATCGATCTGCGCAGCTACACCCTGTTCAGCCGGCGCTACGCCATCGCTTTGCGTGCCATAGCCGGAGTGAGCACGGGAAAAGACCCCCAGCGCTTCAACCTCAGCGGCTACTATGGGGTGAGGGCCTACAGGGACAACCTCAGCGGCTACAAAAAGGCGGTGCTGAGCGCGGAACTCCGCTTTCCCTTTTTTGAATATATCAATCTGGCATTCCCGATCCCGCTCAACATCCCCAACATCCGCGGCAGCCTGTTTGCCGACCTGGGAACGGTGTTCGACAGTTTCTCAGACTTCAACGCCACCACGGGGGATGGCAGGCTGGATGACCTCAAACTGGGCTATGGCTTCGGGCCGCGCCTCAACCTGGGCTATGTGGTTTTGCGTTTCGACATCGCCTGGCAGACCGATCTTTCCAAGACCTCAAAGCCCACTTATTACCTGAGCTTGAGCGAAGATTTTTAGATAATTTAAGATATATACGAGGAGACAACGATGAAAATCGACTTGTTACGCAGGCTTACCGAAAACATGGAAAGCGTGATCGTTATGATGGACGAAAAAGGCGATCTGGACAGTGTCGAATACCTGCCCGAAAGTGTCAGACAGGCGATCCAGCTCTATCTGAAACAAAACGAATTCAAATTTGAGTTCAACGGAATCCGCAGCTTCCCCATCGTGCTACCCAAGCACTGCAGCAACGTGGTGCTCTGCGGCGTGGGCAACGTGAAGGAATTGAACGGCGCGAAACTGAGAACCCTGTTTGCCAATGCCCTGCGCGCGGTGATGAAGCTGGACGGCAAGGAAGTCTATCTCTTTCCCGCCTTTGCCAACCCCCTGGGAGATGTGCAGTTTGGCCACATCCTGGCGGAATCCGCCCTGCTGGCAGAGTATAAATTCAACAAATACCAGGCGGACGCCAAAGCCTGCAGCCTGGAAGCGGTGCATCTGGCGATGGAACTCAAGACCACCCGCCACATCAACCGCGGCATCCTGGAAGGCCGCATCTTTGCCGACGCCACCAATCTGGCACGCGATCTGGTGAACGAACCTGCCAACGTGGTCAATCCCGACACACTGGCGGAGACTGCCCGCAAGCTTGCGCTCAAATACGGATTTTCCATCGATATCTTTGGTCCGGACAAGCTGAAACGCATCAAAATGGACGCCTTCCTTGCCGTTGCCAGGGGTTCCGCCGCCGAACCGCGCCTGATCCTGATGTCCTACAACGGCAATCCCGATTCCCGCGGCAAAATCGGCCTGATCGGCAAGGGGCTTACCTACGACAGCGGCGGATACTGCCTCAAAACCCCCCAGGGCATGGTGAACATGAAAAGCGACATGGCGGGAGCGGCCGCCGTGCTGGGCACCTTTGTGGCGATTTCCACCCTCAAACTGAAAGTAAACGTCTTTGGCGTGATCGCCGCCTGTGAAAACATGGTCTCCGGCCACGCCTACCATACCGGCGACGTGATCCGCAGCATGGCTGGAAAGACCATCGAGGTCAACAACACCGACGCCGAAGGCCGCCTGACCCTGGTGGACGCCATCCATTACGCGATCAGCAAGGAACATGTTTCCAAGGTCATCGACATCGCCACCCTCACCGGAGCCGCCGTGGGAGCCTTGGGCAACCAGATTTCGATGGTGATGAGCAACAGCGACTCCTTCCTGAACAAGGCGAAACACGCGTCCGACTTCACCGGCGAACTTATCTGGCAACTGCCCGCCCATGAAGAATATCTGGATCTGATCAAGAGCGACATCGCCGACCTTAAAAACAGCGGCGGGCCTCTGGCTGGAGCGATCACAGCCGGCCTGTTCATCCGCGAGTTTGTGGACAAGAAACCCTGGCTGCACATCGATATCGCAGGAACCGCGCTCAAGGACAGGGAAAGCGGCATCAACGCCCACGGGGCCACCGGGGTTGGAGTGCGTTTGCTGACCCAACTGCTGCGTGAGATGGAGTAGGCACATGCGCAGAATCCTGCCCCTGCTGTTGGGATCACTGGCGCTGCTGGCTCTCCTGGCCTGTTCCGGCTCGCCCCGGGACCAGCGGGAGACCGTGGTGGTGTCGATCTATCCCTATGAATTACTGGTGAGGCAACTGGCAGGCGACAGCCTGAATGTGGTCACCCTCATTCCGCCCAACAGCTCGCCCCATACCTTCAGCCCAAAGCCTGCCGGGCTGCGTGCCTTGAACGGGGCTGCCCTCGCCATATCCAATGGCTTTGGCCTGGAAACTAATCTGGGGCAAGCTTTTGACGCCTTGGGCGACAGGCATGTGAAGATCGGGGATCAGCTCCGGCAGCAGCACGCCATTCCTGAAGATGAGACCAATCCGCATGTCTGGCTCTCGCCCCGGCTGCTGACCCACATCACCCTGATCCTTTCCGATCAGTTGCAGACGCGTTTTCCCCACTTGAAAACCACCATCAGCGAAAACACGGGACGCCTGATCTCCGACCTCGCCGCCCTGCATCTGCGCATGCAGAGCGAACGGAGCACCTTTACCCGCACCCCGGTGGTCACCTGGCACGACAGTTTCCATTATCTGCTCAAGGATTACAACATCGAGGATCTGGGCACCGTGCAAAGCTCCCCTGGCAAGGAACCCACTCCCCGGGAGCTGGCTCGCATCGGCTCGCTGGTCAAAAGCCACCGTCTCAAAGCCGTTTACACCGAAGTCCAGATGAGCGACAAAGCGGCGCGCGCCCTGGCCAGTGAGTTCGACCTCACCATCGTTCAGTTGGATCCGCTGGGGCACAGCTTCAAGCCCAAGAGCATCATGGACGTTATCCTCAACAACTGGGAGGGGTTAAAGCTGGGTTGGGAATGATGTTTCCGCCTTTTTCCGCCTGCCTTCCCATCCGGCCCTCCTTTGAACCCTTAACCCCGGGGGGAGACATCCTTAGGTATTCCTTATAAATTATAAGGTTGACCTAAGGTTGTCCTAAGCCAAAGGTAAGGATTGGAATGAGGGGGATACGATGATCGAGGTGCGGGGGCTCAGCCATCGCTTCGGCAACAGCCTGATTCTGGAAGACATAGACTTGCAGATCACGCGGGGGGAGTTTGTGGCCATCATCGGCCCCAACGGGGCGGGAAAGTCCACCCTGATCAGGCTGATCCTGGGTTTGCTGCCCGTTCAGAGCGGCAGCATCCGCATCGATGGTGAGGTGCACCTGGATTGGCTGCGGCACAATCCGATGGGCTATCTGCCCCAAAAGGAAGAGTTTGACCGCGGTTTCCCGGCTTCCGCGCTGGACATCGTGCTGATGGGCTTGGCGGCGGAACTGCCCCTGGGAGGCAGATTCACAAAATCCCATCGGGAACGCGCCCTGGCTGCCCTGGAAACCACCGGCACGGCAGAACTGGCGTCCAAACGCCTGGGAAGCCTTTCCGGAGGGCAGTTGCAGAGGGTGCTGCTGGCGCGGACGCTGGTCTCGCGCAGCAATTATCTGATCCTGGACGAGCCTGAAGCCTCGGTTGACCGTCCGGGGGTGCAGAGCTTCTTTGCCTTGCTGAACGATCTGAACAAGGCAGGCAAGACCATCATCACCATTTCCCACGATCTGCATACGCTTTCCGAACACTGCAGCTCGCTGATCTGCCTCAACCGCAAACTGCACTGCCACAGCAAGACCGAACTGGTGAACGCCGAGATCATCCGTAAAACCTTCGGCGAAGCGGTGAAACTGATCGACAAGGACTACTGATGCTGGAATATTCCTTTCTGATCCGCGCTCTGGCGGCTGCTTCGCTCTCCTCGCTCTCGCTGGCGCTATTTTCGCCCTTTGTGACCCTGCGGCGGATTTCCTACATGGGCGAAGCGCTTTCCCACATTGCCTTTGCGGGCATCGCGCTGGCGATCCTGGCAGGCTGGAATATGCAGTTCACCGCCATGCTGGTTGTGGTGGGGGTGAGCCTGGCAATCAGTTGGCTCTCGCGCCGCCAGAGGCTGGAGGAGGCCAACGCCATCACCATCTTCCTGAGCGTGTCCATGGCCATCGGCATCATCCTGATCTCGCTCAACAAAGGCTACACCTTCGATCTGGCCAGCTATCTGTTTGGCAATGTGCTGCTTGCCAATTCCACCGATCTGTGGCTGCTGGGAGCGGCGGCCGTGCTGAACCTGGCCTTTATCCTGGGGCTTTACAAAGAACTCTTTTACTATGCCTACAATCCAGAACTGGCAAGGTTTTACCGTCTGCACGCCGGCCTGGTCAACCGCCTGTTCATGATCCTGCTGGCGGTGAACATCGTGATCAACGTGCGGGCGGCGGGCATCATCCTGGTGAGCGCCCAACTGATCCTGCCCGCGGCGGCGGCGTTCAATCTGGTTGACCGCCTGGACAGGGCTTTGGTGTTCTGCGTTGCCTTTTCGCTGCTGGCATCCTTTGGCGGCTTCGCCCTTTCCTGGTGGCTGAACCTGCCCACGGGGGCGAGCGTTGTGGTGCTGGAATTTGCCATGTTTTTGCTGAGCCTGCTTCCGAGGGCTTTCCGGAGGGATGGATGCTGAGCGATCCGCGCCTCTGGTCTGTCGTCGCCCACGCTCTCATCTGGCAGGCTGCCGAGCCTAAAATGCAGGTTTGGGGGGAGAGAGCGGTCGCGCTGCTGACCGGCAAGCCCCTCAATCAGACCCGCAGATTCGATGAGCGGGGCATCCCCGTCCAGCTTTACCGTGATCTGGGCTTGCAATACAATCCCCTCTTCGTGGCGTGGCAAGCCAACCGGGACTATTGGCGCAGGACTGATCCAGCCAGGCATGAAAGCTTTCTGAGGCTCACCGATTGGCTGCTGGAGCACTCCGAGACGGAAGAGGGAAGGCTGTGGATTCCCTATCGCTTCGATCTGCCCAGGCTGGGGCTGCGCGCTCCCTGGTACAGCGCTTTGGCGCAGGCCAGAAGCATGCTCGCCTTTGCCCTGCGTTATGAACTGACCGGCGAGGACAACTGGCTGCGCTACAGCGTCATGGCAATGCGCACCCTCGCGCCCGGATGCAGCCTGACAAAGCGCTTGCCGGATGGCTCCCTCTGGTTTCAAGAATATCCTGGCGAGGGGCAACCCTTTGTGCTCAACGGGATGATGGCGATCCTGCTTTGCCTTTGGGACACATACAAAATCACCGGGCAGGAAGAGGCTTGCGGGCTGTTTGAAGCGGGATACGGGGGCTTGCTTGCCAAGCTGGATGGGTTCGATTACCGCGGTTTCAGTTATTACGATCTGAATGGCAACATTGCCAGCCGTAATTACCATCAGCTACACATCTCCTATCTCAGGAAGCTAAACCGGATCAAACCCCATCCGAAGCTTAGAAAATACGCCTTCCGCTGGCAGGCTCACGACCTGTTGCCGGTGGGTTTGCAGCTTTTTTACAATCCGCGCCCCAGGCGGATAGCCGCCTTCCTGCTTTCCCTGGCGGGATGCGTGGGAATCGGGTGGCTGCTTACCTTGGCGTTCCCGCGAGGAACTTGACCATAAAGTCCGGCGTATAGCTGGTCTTGGCTTGCCTCAAACCCTCGAGGCCGATGTCCTGCTCGCGGTTAATCCATTTGTAGCGGGATTGCAGGTAGCGGGCTGTTTCCCAGTTGATTAGCTGCGCGCTGCCCTTTTTGTCGGGGTCGAACTTCTCGAAGTGCACCGTCACCATGTCCTGCGTCTGCGGGCTGAAGATGGAATAGGCGGCGATTCTTTGCTCCAGGCAGACGATGATCCCCTCCACGGGCAGTTCGTCCCACATCTCGAGGGTGTTTTGGATGGCTTTCATTTCGGTGTCCAGATAGCTGCCTTCAACGTGCCTCTCGCGGCGCCATTTCTCGGTGAAGCGCTCGATCACCTCGTGTTTTTCCCTGCTTATCGGCAGCACATGATAGTTCGGATAGGCACGCCTGAACTGGGAAATCAGGTTTTTCTTCTTGGTTAGCTTCTTACCTCTCAGATTCACCATTTTTTCCGTTGAATAGACATAGTCGTCCCAGTCCCTATCGCCGCGGATCTCAAAGTGCCTGTCCAGGCCCGGGCAGCTTTCCTGCCAGTCTTCCGGTATGATCAGCAGTTTCGCCTCCGGGGCGTCCTCGCGGTAGAGGTCAAAAAGTTCCCTCGTCTTGTCCGCGCCCAATCCCGGCCCCAAGGGGTAGAGCAGATAGGAGTATTGGGGATTGACCAGCACCAGATGGCCTTCCCAGAGCGCGAACTGGTTCTTGTAGATTCTGCCCCAGCTCAGGAGGTTGCAGATGTTATAGTCGCAGGACTGGCGCGGGTAGCGGATGAGGAACTCGCGCAGGAGGGGAATCTGGGCTGTGGTGAGAGCTTCGAGTTTTAGCATACTGTGACGCGCTTAGTCCTGTTTCAGCAGGAACGGCGTGTATCCCTCCATCCGGGCAAAGCCCAGCCCTTCGTAAAACCTGTCGTAGCCCGGTTCGCTGATCAGGCCTATCCACTGCATTCCGTCCCCGCGCAGGCGTTCGAGCAGTTTGCGCACGATGGCCTTGCCAATGCCCCGGCCGCGGTAGTCGCTGTGTACCGTCACATCCTGGATGTAGGCGTCGCTAACCCTGTCGCTGATAGCCCTGCCCATGCCGATGATCCTGGAGCCGTGGGTGGCAATCGCGAAGCAGTGGGAGTTCGCGATTATCTTTTCCACAGTCCTCAGATACTCAGGATTGTCATCGGTCTGCCACCATCCCGCGTGGCGATACAGGGCAAGGATCGCCTCCGGGTCTGCCTGGGTGACTATTGAAAGTTCTATGTCTGGCATGTTTTAGCTCCATTCTGTAACTGATTGTGTCAGGTTTCTTTTGGGAAAAAACCTGTAAGCACGGTCGCATTTATAAATAAATGTCCATTTCTGTCAAGTAACTTGCCGGGTGGGGAATCGGATTTCTCTTGACAGATTGCCTTGAAAACGCGAGAGATAACCAATCCGTTCATTCAAGGAGCCAAAATGCCCAGATTAGTCATTTTCAGCTTACTGGCAGCCCTGTTACTGGCAGGCTGCAACTCGGTTTCCACGCTTCCCGAGCAGACGGGTGAGCTGCCGATCCGCATGGACCTCAGCCCGGCAGCCCAGCTCAATTTCAACGTCTCGAGGGTGGCAGTCACCATCGTCAAAGGTTCTTACAGCCAGAGCATGGACCTTGTAATCACCGGCAATATGGCAGAGGGGACTTTGCAGGACTTGGAGCCGGGCGTTTACGCCATCGATGTGCAGGTATTTGACGGCCTCACCCTGATAGCCACCGGCCAGGGCAGCGGGCTGGTCTCACCCTCTCAGACCACCACGGTTCACATCACCCTGCAGTTCGTTCCCGGAGGGCTGGAAGTGGTTGTGGGATGGGGGCTTCCCTATGAATCCAGCCGCCGCGTCCTGCTGGTGGGAAACAGCCACACCTACTTCAATGACGGGGTGGACACTCATCTGCAGGCCCTGATCGACATGGCGCACCCCGAATGGAACGTGGTGGTGAACGCCAGAACCAGCGGCGGATACACCCTGGAAAACCACTTTCACGATCCAAACACCCTCACCGCCATCGCCACGGGAGATTGGGACCTGGTGATCCTCCAGGAACAGAGCAGCCGCCCCATGCTGAATCCGGAACTCTTTTACAGCTATGCAGATTCGCTGAACACCCTGATCCACCAGGCGGGCGCCCTCACCGGTTTCTACATGACCTGGGCGTGGCGCAACAACCCGGAAATGTATGTGCCGATCAGAGATGCCTACCGTTATATCGGAGCCTGGCTGGATGCCCCTGTGGTTCCGGCAGGTGTGGCGTGGTACAACGCCAGTTCCCTCCCCGGCATGCCAAATCTCTACGAAGTGGACAATTACCATCCCAGCATCTACGGCACCTATTTGGTGGCCTGCCTGATGCTGGCCCGCATCTGGAATGTCAACCCGGTGGGCAACAGGTATTTTCCCCCACAGATCGACGCCGCCACGGCTTACCTCCTCCAGCAGCTTGCCTGGGACACCATCCAAAACGAATACCGGGGCCTGGATTTGCACTCCAGGCGGTGGGAGCAGCCTCTCGCGACAGCGGCATAAGATGGCGGCTTGCAGGCCATGCGATCGAGTAGGGTGTGAGTCAGTCCTGGGAAGGATTTGGATAGAGAAGAGTTGATTGGATTCAATGCAAATGCCCGGTTTTCAGGCCGGGCATTTACTTAGTGATCAGGATGGATGGAGAAATCTATTTAATCATCACCACTTTCTGGGTGAAGCTGGCCTTGCCTGCAGTCATGCGCACCAAATACATTCCGGTGCCGCAGTCGCGTCCTTGCAAATCCTTGCCGTCCCACACGTAGTCTTTGTAGCTGCCGGGGTTTTTGATGCCCAGGTCATCGCTATACACTATCTGCCCGCGGGCGTTGTAGATCTGGATGCTCACCGGTGTGGGGCCGGCGTCCTTGCCTATGCTGAAGGGGATGAAGGCATAGGGGTTGAAGGGGTTGGGATAAATCTTGTTGAGGGCCGTCTGCAGAGGAATGGTAGCCGGCGTCGTGGAGGTGGACGAAAACGCGATCGACACAGGGCCGTGGAAGCTGCTGGTACCGGTTTCGCGGGCTTCCAGCCAATAATAATAGACGCCGTCTTCATAGACCTCGGAGTCGGTGAACTCATAGGTCTGCATGTTGGAGGTATTGGTGGCGGGGATCAGCGGGCTCACCATCTGGGCGCTGTTCAGGTCATCAGAAGTGCCGCGCAGGATGTAATAGCCGGTCATGTTGGTCTCGGACTGGGTGACCCAGGTGAGCTTGACATAGGATTCCGCGGACAGCGAAGCCGTGAAGGAGGAGAGCACCACCGGCGTGGGAGTTTGGTAATAGAGGCATTCGCTCACTGTGACTGGCTCATAATATGTATAATGGTCGCTGTAAAAAGATGTGTAGGGCATTTCATCGATCCAATAGCAGACCCAGGGTTGCTTTTTGGTATTCAGGATTTTAAATTTAAGATGCATGAGTTGGGTTGGGGTTGCGGGCAGGAGATTTGCATACTCTTCATCTTCTGGGGGGAAATTGTATATGTAGGTTATGGCAAGCAAGTACAAAGCTGGCGTTTGGTGGATGTCAGCTGTGTCATTGAGACGAATACGATAGAAAGATACTGGTGCTCCTGCAAGAAGTTCTCCACGTGTAACAGTAACATTGTCGTTGGTATAAAGGTCCTCGCCGAAAGCTTCCGTATTTAAGTAAAGCCAGATGTTGCCATCCCCGATCCTGGTCAGATTGTCTTGCGCAGGTGGAGTGGCCTGGGCCATGAGGTCAAACTCAAAGTAGGAGATGCCGCCCTCTTGGGTGATTTGTGGGTTGGCGAACGAGTAGAGGATTCCCGCATCCCCTGGTTCTCCAAACTGAGCAGCCAGGAGAACTGGGATCAGGAGGACCAGTAAACATAATAGCCTTTTCATTTATACTCCTTATAATTATTAATCATGGTATTTGCGAGATCTTGCCAGTGGTAGTATACCAGAACCCATTCAGGTCAATGGTGTTGACTACGCCGTTCAGGTCAAAGTCGGAAGTGAAGTAACCATATAGCAATCCAGCCTGAGTGAACCAGATATTTGCATCCGGGCTTGCAATAACCCCATTTTGATCCGCTTCGCCGGAGCAGGTCGCCAGCACTCCTGCCTCGACCTCACTTACTCCGTGGACGTTTCCTCCAAAGATAGAGTTCAACAGGGTCATATCGGCAGGGGAGTAATTCTGCGGATAGGGGGTGAAGGTGATGGGCGCTGCCGACATCACTTCCAGGTGATTGCGATGGCGCACAATGAGGTAGTATTCCAAACTGCCGCTGTAGTCGAAAGCCAGGGCGGGGTTTCCGGTCAGGTCAACTACGGTGCCGTCGTCCAGCAGGAAGCAGTTTTGCAGTTGTTCTTCGGCGCCGGTGAGGCTGGGCCGCAGTTGCACTGTGATCCAGTCCACGATATGGCGGGGGCTCACATCGGGGAAGGCGTCCAGGGTGAGGTTGGCGTCATAGGGCGAGGTGAGCGGCAGGTAACCGTTGTCGCTCAGGATGTGGGTCATGCTGCCGCCGGTCACGTAAGGGCCTTGCAGAAACACCTTGAGGCCGGTGTAGATATAGGGCGGGGGGTTGATCACGATGTTGCCGTCCTGTGAGATGTAATTGACCTTGTGATTGAGCGGTTCGCGCAGGACGATGTCGGAGAGGGTGACGTCGGTGCCTTGCGGGCCGGTGGATTGGTCCCTGGCCTGCAGCGTCACGTAAAACAGCGTTCCAGAGCCGAAAGCGCCGGGTGTGTAGCCCATGATAGAGCAGCTGATTATATAGCCTTCATCCGCCTCGAGCACATACCATTGGGTGGAGCCAACGGAACTGAGGAAAGGCCCTTCCTGAAAGGCGGAGATACCCGCTATTTCCAGATAGGTGTCGTCAAAATCCAGATGGATTTGGTACCCGCGCAGGGAGACATCCTGAGAGCCCTCGATGTTGACGGCCAGGGTCACCTGATCGTAGTAATAGATGTATTCCTGGGCGGGCTCCACATAGATCATCACGCCGGGGTTGATCACGATGTTGCAGTCGGCGGAGCTGAAGAGCAGGTTCTGGTTGAGCGGATTGCGCAGAATGATGTCCGAAAGCGTCACATCGGTTCCGGTTGTTCCGGTGGATTGGTTTTTTGCTTTCAGGTCCACTGTGAACAGAGTGCCGGAGCCGGTCGCGCCGGGAGTGTAGCCCATGATGGAACAGGTTATGATGTAGCCTTGGTCCGCCTCGAGCGCATACCATTGGGTAGGGCCGAAGGAACTGAGGAAAGGCCCTTCCTGAAAGGCGGAGATATCCGCTATTTCCAGATAGGTTTCGTCAAAATCCAGATGGACTTTGAAGCCGCGCAGGGCTTCTTGCGCGGTCAGCCCTTCCACCTTCACCGCCAGAGTGACGGGCTCAAAGTAGGACAGGTTATAGCTGGGTTCATCGATATAAACTCTGATCTCAGCGGAAACGGTGTGCACAATCAGGATTCCGAATAATACTAACAAAATCGCTTTAACTGTCATGCGTCGCAGCACTTATTTCCTCCTTCATTTGGTATCGGGATAGCCAGAGGCGGTGACCCGGAAAAACATGCGGTTGGTTTGGATGGGGATGCTCCAGAAGGGGTCTGTGAGTCCGGATGCCACCATCTGCCAGTCTCCCGCGTTGGGGTCTTGCGCGGAATAAACAGAGTAGGTGCAACCGCTGGCTTCTTGCCAGTTCAGTTGCAGGTTGTTGCCCTGCAGGCTCAGACACAGTCCGGTGGGCTGCGATGGGACGAGGGTGTTGTCTGTGTCCGTGGCCAGCACTTGAGCGAACCGGGTGTGGTTGTCATCCAGATACTGCTGGTTGACCATCAGGTTTTGCTGGAAGCTGAAGCCGCAGGGGAAGCTGGTGTCCAGCAGCCTGAGCCTCACATTCAGCAGTTGTTGGGGCGTGGAGGTGAGCATTCCGCCCAGTCCGGCAGGCATCAGATACTCGAAGGTGATGGCCAGCCTGCTGGGGGAGTTGTCGTTCATGATGAGATTGTAATAGGGAAAGGGAACCGCGTTGATCAGGCTCCCGTACGTGACTGCCGCGTTGCCGTTGCTCTTCACATTTTGCCCGAAGAGGGTGGGATTGTAGTTCAATTGCACCATCCCGGAGCCGATCCTCTGATTCGGGTCGGGGCTGCTGGCCAAAATATCCAGGGAAAGAAAGCTTTCGCCATTCACCCTTACCACTTCGGGAGACAGGGTGAACTCGATAGTGCCCTGGAAACCAGAACGCCGCGGCGGGGCAGCCTGGGCTGTCAGAGGCGCAAGGCATAACAGGGCAAGGATTGTGCATGACAGGAGCATCCTGCCGAAACCGCCAGCCTTCATCATGGGTTAACCTCCGCGGGCGGGACAGTGCTCACTAAACCGGAATTGAGACGCCAAAATTCATTGAGGTCAACCGTGGAAACATAGGCGTCCAGGTTGAAATCCGCGGAAAGATAGCCGTTCAAGCCGGTTTGCTCTCTCCAGTGGGCATTTCGGTCTACCGCGCCGATATTGCCGTTGGCATCGGCGTCTCCCGCAGCCATCGCGTGGATACCATCCTCCACCTCTACCATCCCGCCATTGCCATAGATATTTGCAATATCGGTCAGGTCAAACACGGCGGGGCTTCCGCTGCTGCTCAGAGTCTGGGCTGTGGTGCTCATAATGGCCATGTGGTTACGGTGCCTCAGCACCAGATAGTATGGTCCAGGAGAGCTGTTCATCAAGATCAGATATGGCTTTCCAGGCGTGCGCAGGTAGCCGCCGCTGTCCAAAAACAACGAATAACTGCCCACGGGCTGGCCGTTGTGGACGGAGCGCAGTTCCAGCAGCATCCAGTCCACCACATCCCCGGGAATGGAATCCACGCAGGCGGGGGCAGTGGGATAGGGTGAATTGAGGGGAATCTCCGCATTCTGGGTTGTCAGCATGGCACCCCCGGAGTATGCCCCCTGCAGCCAGCACTTGATCCGCCCATAGGCGGCGCAGTCGCCGATGATCACATCCCCGTCAAAGGCTTCCACACCCGGTATCTCATAGCCGATCACGTCGTAAAGTTGAATATTCACTATGTCTATGCTGCTGAAATCTCCGGCGAGGGCGGTAAAATTGAGGTTGAGCATGTCACCGGGCCCGGTCACATACAGCTCTGCCCCCATAATGATGCAGGGAACCCGAATCCTGGTGGGGCTTTCCCTGACGCTCAGAAACCAGTATTGGGCAAATCCGCTGAGCAGTTCTCCAATCTCGGCGCCCTGATACTCGATCTTGTCGGGATCGTATTCGAACCACACGGTGCAACCGCGGATCACGGTGGGGGTGTCCAGAGTCACGTGCACAGTAAATTCTTGCTGCGCCTGGGTCACCTTGGGATTGGGTGTGATGCTCACAGAGATCGCACTCAAGCCCAGGGAGGCCATCAGCAGCATCAAAGACAGGCAGAATCTGGACTTCATTCTTTCTCCCTAAAAGGGGGAGTCCGCCCCGTGGGGGGCGAACTCCTGTTGATACTTTTATTTGATTAGGATACCTTTGGTGGTCTGCACTTTACCCTTGGTTTCCATGCGGAAGATATAAACTCCCGAGGCCACGGGGCGGTTGTTTTCGTCCAAACCGTTCCAGGTTGCCTGGTAGGTTCCGGCAGCCTTGCTGTCGTTCACCAGGGTGCGGATAAGCTGTCCACGGGCGTTGAACACTTTGAGCTTCACATATCCTGCTTCCTTGATCCCAAACTGGATGGTTGTGCTGGGGTTGAAGGGGTTGGGATAGTTGCTGCCTAGATAGCTGTGGGCGGGGATCACGTTCACCACGTCTCCGTTGTTCACGTCGCCGGTGGGATTGTTTTCGATCTCGATTTCCTGGTTATCACAGGTGCGGGCTGTCATGTGTTCCAAAGCCAGGTCGGTGTTGGTGCCGGTCACGGCGAAGGTGAGGGTGGCGATCACGCCGTTGCCTTCCACGACCGCGTCAGCTCCCATGGCTGCTATGGAAACAGTGACCCTGCCATCGGCGTTGGTGTGCAGCAGCAGGCTGCCTTCAGGCCACACTTCGCCGCTGGCTACGCCAAGCAGATGCAGACCGTTGCCATAGCTCACGGGGATATCCAGGCCTTTCACAAAGCCGGCGTTGCCGTCCAGAACCAGTTCCACGACAAGCTGGCCGGCAGCGCTGTGGCTGTTCAGGCTGATCTCGATGGGATTGATTTCAGGGAAGTTCCTGATGTAATAGGTATAATTCGTGTTGTCGTAGTTCATGGCGAACATCATCAGGTCTTCAATGTCGATCTTGTTATCGGGAGTGGGGCGGGAACGGCGCATATAGTCCGTGGAGGGTCCCACATCGATGACGTTGTAAGTGTCATCCCAGGGCAGGTCGGTGGTCACGCCGCGTCCCCAGGCTCCGGTTAGAATGGCAACGTCGTTATCCAGAACCTGGCCTTCGATCACCACGTCGCCAGGCCAGTAGGAGATGGACTCGCGGTAGAAGGGGGCTTCGGGGGCTTCGCTCATGTTGCCTGCGGCATCCTGCGCGAAGATGGTCACGTAGTAATAGCCGCGCTCCATGCCGGTGAGGGCATAGGGGAAGGTGGCGGGAACAGGATCGACGGTATATTTCACCCAGCCGTTCTGCGGGCTCGCGCCATAGGGATCGGGAGCGGTGATCGAAGCTGGTTCCTGATGGTTTTCATATTCCGGATAGTGGTTGGCAGCGTCTCCGCCCATGGCGTCGCCGTAGCTCAGGATCCAGATATGGTTCTTCACCACATCGCCGGTGTTGGTCCACATCAGGTCGATGGAGTTGTTCGCGTTTGGTGTGGTGCGGCAGGGATGCAGTTCAGCGGTCATCTGAGGTTCCCAGACCACGGCGGCTGGACCGGTGGTGTCGATGATGAAATCCCAATCCAGGATGTAGTAGTTGCCAGCTTCGTCCACCACCAGCAGATACGCGGTATAGGTGCCATCAGCCAGGGAGCCGATGGGCAGGGTCCAGTTGTCGATATCGGTCAGGGTGCCGTCCACTGCGCCAACGACCGCGGTGAAATCGCCCGGATCGTCCGGAGCTGTGGCATCCTCAGCCTGGATCAGGTACATGGCTGTAGCCAGATCCCAGTCGTCGGTATAGGTGAGGTTGAACACGGGTTCGATAATGCCGTCGCCATCAACCTGAACCATATATGGCTCGGGATAGGAGGCGATGTTGTCGATCACGACCAGGGGAGCTTCGCTGTCGATCAGCACCCATCCGTCAACGGTACCGGCGCAGGGTATTTCATGGTAAGGATTTTGGTCGTCCTTGAGGATTACTGAGTCGTAGTCAATCACGATATAGCAGCCGTTAGGCACGTTTGTGTGTGGATCCGCGTTGCTGGTGAGTTTCACCGTGAGCAGTTCCTTGTCCGCGCCGGTAATGCCGTCTGAAGCGCCAAGATAGCTGCCGGTAATGGTATAGAGGTAGTAATCTTGATCTGTATCGTCAAACAGGATAGATTGTATCATCTTGAAGGTGTACTGATCGTAGGCGCTGCCAAGGGCGAAATCGATGTTTGACCCAGTATGAACAGGCTGTACGAAATCGGCCCTGGGAATCTTCAATGTTAAGGTGAAAGCACGCAGGTCTTCTATATACGACGCTTTCACTGAATAGGTCTGTTGGAAGCTATTGGGGATCACTTCATCGGGCACGTCAACATACAGTAACGCCGCGTTGCCGTAGATAATCTGGTCAACTATCATGTATGTGGGGAGATATGTATTTACAGTAGGCACAAGGGTGTTCACGTCCAAATCACTGGTGTAATTGGCAACATGGATCAGGTTGTCTGTTAGTGTATTTCCATTTATAACGAATCCGGTTCCATGAGCTATTATTGCTTCATCTGTCCCGGAAACGCTATTGTTGGTTATGGTAACACCATTGCTATCATAACTATATATTCCTACCTGGCTGTTTGATACAGTACATGAGCTTACGACAATGTTCTCATCTTCGCAAAGCAATATAGCTGCTGCCACCCAAGGCTCGCCAACATTAGGATCGGGATCGATCCAATATACATCGCTAACGTTGCAATTGTCGATTGTGCCTGTTGCACCCATCACTTGGATTCCATTTTGCGCTGTAACGGTCGTTGCTCCCTGACCCACGACATTCACGTAGTCAAGGTCAACTGTCAAGTTGTTGTTTCCATTCAGGGCCAGGCCATTCTTCTGGAAATCAGTCACATTAACATGGTCGAGTTTGATGTTGTAAGGCCCGGTGGTGTTATTATAGGCATAAACGCCAACGCCATGCTGAGCGCCGCTGAATGTATCGTTCATGATGTTGATCACATCAACGTCTTCGAGGGTACCGCCAGCGTTCCAGAACCCGACTCCGCAGAAGCGGTAGTTGGCGTTTCCTTTGTTGTTGCCGTCCACGGTTACGTTATTGAGCGTGAATTCCTGCACGCCATCCACGAACACGACCGGCTTGTTAGCTGCTGAGGTTGTGAACGACAGAGGCAGGACATCCGGCGACTGGATCACCACCGGATCAGTGCCAACACCACGGATGGTGAGGTCTTCGGTAGTGACATGCAGTTGTTCCACGTATGTGCCGGGTTGCACCTCGATAGTATGTCCCGCCAGGGTTTCTGGGTCATCTATGGCTTCCTGGATCGTTGTGAACCACTCGCCTGTGTCGATGTTCTGGACGTTCTGGTTGGAGAGTCTGGTCATTGCAGAATCCAGGTACCAGGGATCGTACAACACATAACCCGAAACTTTAGTGCCCAGCCCATCAGGATTGTCAGCTTGAGGATCAGGATTGATGGAGTCATCATCCAGAGGGCCGCTGGCATCTCCCCACCAGGTTTTGGTGGCATCTAACACCGCGGCGGTTGTTGCATACTGGTTTTCTACTCCAATGACGCAATTGGTGATCGAATTGTTGTTTGCGGTATTTCCGCTTGGGCCGGGGATACCGGGCTGTCCCCAGGAATAGCTTTGCCAGATGCCTCTGTACACACCGCTTATGGTATTATTGCTAATATCGGCGTTTAACACGTTACCGAGTATTCTTATCCCGCGGGCTGAAGTCGTGGGTAATCCTGATGCTCCAGTTATAGTGTTATATGCGATAACTGGATTGTAGAATCCGCCGTTATCCCCATTAGCTTCCAGTTGGATGCCTTTTCCGGTTGCAGATAGATTCGATATGTTGTTGTAGGATATCTCCACATCGGTGTATTTGCCGCCGAGATATTGATTATAATGCCCACCATACGGGGCGGACATACCAATGCCTGTGCCGGTTGTGATAGTATTGTGATGAATATACTGTCTGGCGGTGATCTCATACATTTCGGGAGCTTCACTTCCGGATTTCTCGGTCATGAACCAGATTGCGGGAAATGGTGCACAGTCAGTTATAGTATTATAGGATATCTCGCTCGCGCCCCTGTGACGTTCCAGCCCAACAGGATTGTCATAACAATTGCTGATGCTGTTGTGATGGAAAAACAGGTTGGATGCACAATTACTGCTCCAAAGGCCGAAACCGAAATCTGTATAGACCCCAGTGGCGCTGTCGTATCCACCAATAATGGCATTGTTGGATATCTCTACCATTGCTCCGGTAGATCCACTGCCAAGCGCTACCTTGGTTGTTCCTACTTCTTCAGTAGTCGAGTTCCTGATGGTAAAGCCATCGAGTTTCACATTTCCAGAAGTGGTGTTTATCCTCACAACATAGGTTGCTGTTGATGATACCGGATCTATGATCGTGTTAGCGGCTCCAGCCCCCAAAACGCTTACGCCTTTATTGATCGTAACCGTTTCGTTGTAGGTTCCTTCGGCTACTTGAATGACATGACCGGGGGTGGCGGCATCTATTGCGGCCTGTATAGTGGGAAAAATAGCTGGAACCGCGAGTGCCGTACCGGAATTTACCACCACGTGATTGCTATAAGTATTGGCTGGAGAAAGAGCATTTTGGATCCTGTCCAGCCCAATGCTGGGATTCGAAGTCTGGGCTGTCATTGTAACGGGATATGAGCCGTTGAATGTGTTACCTGTAATCGTATATTCCCCGGGACCCCTCATCCTGAGTGCTTCCGCGTATCTTGTGGTCGATCCGCTGAACGTATTGCCGGCAATGATATTGTTAGTTCCGGCAAATTCCAGTGAGGCTAATGTGTTGCCTTGCGGCGTGGGATCAATCGGATTTCCATTGTTGTCTGTGATGCTCATGCCTCCGCATATCCCGGAGAGGATGTTGTTTGTGAAAGTGAAGCTCTGAGTGTTGGTTGTACCAGCTCCTCCACCGAATACTACCAGTTGGCGTGGTACATTTGGCAAGTTGTATTGAGCGCCAAATCCTACCCCACCCGGATTATCCCCGACGAAGGTCTTGCCTGTGATCTCATTGCCATTTATCACTATATTGGTGTTTGCGGCGTTATATTCACCCATTAGGGCGGCGTCACCTCTGGCTTCGATGATGTTGCCCTCAATCGAGATATTGGTCTGTGCGCCGGTCAGGTAGATGGCGGCAAATTCAACACCGGGAGGGCCATCGATTCCTTTAACGGTGAAACCGTGGCCGATTGTGCCAATTACCACGCCATTCCTTCCGCTTTTCAGATTGATGGTGCCAGTCCCTCCTCCTGAGTTCAAACCATCAATTATAGTTGTGGCTGCACCATTGACGGAAGTGAGGCTGATGTTCTTATTAACGGCAACATTTTCCGTGTAGGTGCCGTCCTGCACTTGAATCAGGTCGCCGTCGCTTGCTGCATTGACCGCCGCCTGTATTGTGGCAAAATCACCAGTGGGGCCAACAGTCCATGTTGTTTGAGCCCTCAAACCTACTATTCCCAACAATGCCGTTAGGAATAAAACTAAAAAAAGAGTTCGTCGCATTCTTTACTCCTCTTGTTTTTCCGATGGTCCGGTTTTTATCCCGGGCCGCTCATGGGCAGCCTGCTGGAGGGTGCCCGCCAATAGACAATCTATATAATACATATATTTCTCGTCTGCGCGGGAGGACCAACCGGTTTTAAACAGGAGTAGCGCCAACAATCCTAAAAACAGTTTCCGAATAACTGGTCAGCCATGCTACAAACAATGAACCCGATGGCCTGACAGATCTCACTGAGGGGTCACCGAAGATCAAGGTGCAAAAAAATATATCTTCCTATTGATGTCAAGCCTTATTTCCGGGTGGAACGTATATAATGGTATGTTTATATTTGCTATCTTGAAAACGGTAAAATGCTTTGCAGAGGGAGATTAGACCATGAAAGCCATACTTGGGCAATATTTCGCCCTCATTCGCAACCCTCTCTTTGGCATGGGTCTTCCTTAGGTCATCCTTATAATTTATAAGGTTGACCTAAGGATGATGGGGCCAACTCCTCTGGTATCAAATGAGGGCGATACCTTCTGCACCTGAAAAAAACTGAACATTCAAACACCTCCTTCCATATATATAGGTGCTACGAATGTGCTCTGTGCCTTGCAGGCAGGCTGGGCGGGCATCGCTCAGACCATGGCGTTTCAGGCGGCTCGTACATTTAGCTTGACGGAATAAATCAGAGCCGCATAAAGTCCGACAAATCCTGAACGCGGTTCACATCTCTCGCTTTATCAGAGAGTTCTGAATGGCATGCGTCATATCCGCGAAGAGAAAAGGATTTGAGAAATAGTAGAAAAGAAGAGGTGCTTTATGCAATTGGCCAGCTTTCTCGATCCCCGGCTGATCCTGCACGAACAGCGGATATTGGATCTCGACAAGATCTATCAGGCTCTGGTGGAGCTGATTTGCCGCTATCACAAGCTGCCAGTGAGCTGCCCGGAACTGATGCGCCTGGTGCGCCAGAGGGAAGAACAATCGCATACTGCCTATCCCAGCGGAATTGGCATCCCGCACGTGCGTCTGGAAGGGCTGGACGACACCCTGATCGCGATGAGCTTTTTGCAGAATCCGGTGCAATCTGAAGATATAAAGGTTTCCTGGGTGGTGATGATCATCACGGACAAAAGCAGCTCCAATACCTATCTGAACATAGTTTCGGCGCTGTTGAAGATGTCCCGGGATGCCGGGCTGATGGAGGAAATGAAGCGGCAGCACGACGGGCACGGGGTGGTGCAGGTCGTCAAACAGCACGGGATCGAGGTGAAAAAGGAAGTCTGCATCGGCGATATCATGACCTCCAGTCCTGTCTCGGTTGGCCCGGATACGCTGTTGAGCGAACTGAGCCTGGTCATGAGTGACAAGGAAATCTCGATGGTTCCGGTCACGGATGAGGAGGGGCGCTATCTGGGCGAGGTGAGCGTGCTCGACCTGCTCAAGGTGGGGGTGCCGGACTATCTGATGATGATTGACAATCTGAACTTTCTGCTCTCTTTTGAACCCCTGGAAAAGCTGTTTGAGACCATGGACGTCGCCACGGTGGGCGAGATCATGGAGACGGAGGAACCGGTGCTGCATCCCAAGGCATCCATCGTGGAAACGGTGGCGCTTATGATCAGGCACCGCAAGCGTTTCGTGAGCATCGTTGACGAGGGCAAACTGGTGGGCGTGGTAACGGCAAAAGACATCCTGCGCAAGGTTATAACGGTGTAATAGAATGTATCTGATGATTTTAGCCCTGGCGATATTTATCATTACCTATGTGTTGATCATAACTGAGTGGATCAACAAAATGCTGGCCGCCATGATCGGAGGGTTCGCGCTGATTCTGACCGGAATCCTGCAGCAACCCGAGGCCTTCAGCGCGGTTGACTGGAACGTGATCTTCTTTTTGATCGGGATGATGCTGGTCATCTCCGTGCTCAAGGATACCGGCCTGTTTATGTATATGGCGATCAAGACCGCCAAGCTTGCCAGGGGAAAACCGCTGCTGATCATGATCTATATGTTTGTGATCACAGCCGTTGTGTCGGCGTTTCTGGGCAGCGTGACCACGGTCATGATCCTGGTGCCGATCCTGCTGCTGATCACGGGGGAACTGAAAATCTCGCCGATGCCCTTCATCATCACCATGGTGGTGGCTTCCAATATCGGAGGCGCGGCAACGATGATCGGCGATCCGCCCAATATCATCATCGGCAGCGCCACCAATCTCACTTTCATAGATTTCCTGCTCAATCTGACGCCTCCGGCGATCATCACCACAGTCTTCAGTTGCGGATTGATCTGGCTGATGTACCGCAAAGGGATGAAGGTGAGCACCGAAAACCGCGCCCGCCTGCTTAGCTATAAGGAAGACAACCTGATCAAGAGCAGGAAAAAGCTGGCGATCGCCATCGGCGTGCTGGTTCTGATGCTGGTGGGGCTGGGCCTGCAAAGCGTGCTGGGCATCCATACCGCCACGATCTCCATGTCGGCAGGCCTGCTGCTTCTTGCCATCAGCAGCCGCAAAAAGGTGGAACACGTGCTGACGAACGATGTGGACTGGGTCACGATCTTCTTTTTCATCGGGCTGTTCATCATCGTGGAAAGCCTGGTCAAGACAGGCTTCATCAACATGCTTGCCAATGGCGTGGTGGAGCTGACGCAGGGCAGGGCAAAAGAGACCTCGCTGGCCATCCTCTGGCTGTCCGGCATCTTTTCCGCCTTCATCGACAACGTGCCCTTTGTGGCGGCGATGATTCCCGTGATCGAGCATATCGGCGAAGTCGCCAGGCAGATCACGGACATCAATCCGCTCTGGTGGTCACTGGCGCTGGGCACCTGCCTGGGCGGTAACGGCACCCTCATCGGCGCGTCCGCCAACATCGTTGCCGTCGGCATAGCCAAACACAATGGCTATCACATCCGCTTCCGGGATTTCACCAAGGTCAGCGTGATTTTCACCCTGCTTTCGCTGCTGATCTGCACATTCTACATCCTGCTGCGCTATTTCTGATCTGAGGCCGTAAAAGCCCTCGCGGGAAGCCTACAGCGGTTTCAGGCACTCCTCGCCGTTGTTGCCAACCTTGTTTACGTATTTGCTCACGGGATACAGCGCGATGGAGTCATCCGGCGCGGGTTTGAGCAGGGGAACGAAGTCCAGCGCGTCCTGCCGGCTGTGTTCCAGCCAGGCGAGGCGGTCATCCCCCCAGAGCAGCACCGGCATCCTGTGGTGCAAGGCCCGCATGGGGGAGTTGGCATCGGTGGTGATGATGCCCATCGAGGGAACGTAACTGCCGTCCGGAGAGCTCCAGGCGTCGTAGATGGCAGCCATCCAGAGCAAATCCCCCTGGGCGGCGTGGATGAAGAAGGGCTGCTTGTCGCTTTGCCTCCATTCATAGAACCCCGTGGCGGGCACGAGGCAGCGGCGGCGTTGCAGGCCTCCCCGGAAACTGGGCTTGGCGGTGATGGTCTCCGCCCTCACGTTGAACAGCGGAAAGGAAGGTATCTCCCTGCTCCAGGAGGGGATCAGGCCCCAGCGGAAAACCCCCAGATATCGCCTGGCGTCCTGGCTTACCACCGCCATCGCGGGCTGGGTGGGCGCGAGGTTGTAGTTGAACTCCAGCTGCTGGCTCTCCCGGTTGAGTCGCAGCTCTCTGGCCAGTTTTTGCAACTGGTCGTGCTTGATCACCTGGGCAAATCTTCCGCACATGGCAAACTCCTTCTGGTTGACAAGATAGCGGGGCTGCCAAAACCTGCAATCATTATTTTGAGAACAGAGTGATTTGCAAGGAAAGAACATGGCAAAATTCGACATTGACGCGGTGATGGTAGAGCTGGAAAAGCACTTCCACAGCGTGCAGACCCCCATCGTTGACCTGATCCAGATACAGACCAAAGACCCCTTCAAGGTGCTGGTTGCCACCATCCTCAGCGCCCGCACCAAGGATCAGACCACAGCCAAAGCGTCGGAAGCGCTGTTTCAGGTGGTGCAGACTCCGGATGACCTGGAAAAGCTCAGCGCCGCCGAACTGAACGGCCTCATCCGCCAGGTGGGTTTCCACAATGAAAAGACAAAGCATCTCAAGCAGCTTCCCGCCGTGCTGAAGGAACGTTTTGGCGGAGAGGTGCCCTCTGAAATAGACGATCTGCTGCAGCTTCCCGGGGTGGGACGCAAGACCGCCAACCTGGTGCGCGCGGTGGCTTTTGGCCTGCCCGCCATCTGCGTGGATGTGCACGTGCACCGCATCAGCAACCGCTGGGGCTATATCCGCACCAAAACCCCGCTGGAGAGCGAGATGGCCCTGAGGAAGATCCTGCCCGACAGGCACTGGCTGAATTACAACTCTTTTCTGGTGGCTTTCGGGCAAAACCTCTGCATCCCCCGCAAGCCGAGCTGCGCCGAGTGTCCGATCCACCAGTACTGCAAGCGCGTGGGGGTGTGATTCCAGCCCTCCCGCCAAACAAAACTGAACTAATGCTTGACACATTCTCCGCGGGCATATAATTATCCAAAAACAAAAAGGAGGCTCCGCTTCATGGAACAGAACAACCCCAACTTTGGCATGCAACCGGTAGCCCCGGTGATGACTGTGGGCAATTGGGTGGTTACCTTTCTGGTGATGATGATTCCCGTCGTCAACATAATTATGGTGATCGTGTGGGCGGCGGGTGGCAGCGGCAATCCCAACCGCAAAAACTGGGCGATCAGCCTGCTGATTTTCTGGGCTGTCCTCCTCGTTATCTGGATAGCATGGATGCTTCTCTTTGGAGGCACAATGCTGGGGATGATGAGTGCCCTAACCTGACACCAACCGCTATTACCGCTATTTTCCCAAGACCGGCCGTTCAGCGCCGGTTCTTTTTTGGCCTCCGCGGCAGGGGGATGGAGGGGGTTCAGCCGGATGCGGGCTTGCCCAAAGCTTCCCAGGCGCTCTGGATATCCTGCAGTTCAAATCCTTTGCGGAAGAAGTGGGTGAACGCCTTTTCCCGCAGCTTTTCGCGGGGCAGTTCGCTGTGGCTGGCGCAATATCTGTCCAGCAGCTCCCGCAGGTTGGAGGAGGCCTCCCGCCGGGGATAGAGCTCCGCCAAAAGCGGTTCCCAGAGGGAGGAGGGGATGCGCTGTTCACGCAGTTTGGCGATGATCGCGCGGCGGCTGGCGCGGCGGTTGGCGTATGAGCGGATGAGGGTTTCCGCGAAGCGTTCGTCGCTCAGATAGTTTAGCTGCCTCAGACGTTCGATGGCCTCTTCCGCCAGGCTGGGATGGAAGTGGTGCCGTTTCAGGTAGGCGCGGCATTGCAGGGTGCTGTGTTCGGACTTGGCGAGCCAGTCCAGCAGCAGGTTGAAGGCTCTGGCACGCAGCAGGTCGAGCAGTTCTCCGATCTCTCCGCTATCCGCCTCTCCTTCAAAACCTTCCGGAAAGCGCGGCGGGAGCACCCTTCCGGGAAGGGTGCCCTGATTCACGCCGTCTATTTCTATTATAACCGCGAGTTTATTCTTCGGGTTTATCCTCAGCCGCATCGGTGTCCACGGAATTCAAAGTTTCGGGGCTCACCTGGGCGCGCACCTTTTCTTCGATCTCCTTCAGAAGATCGGGTGTATCTTTGAGGTACTGCTTGGATTTTTCCATGCCCTGGCCAAGCTTGACATCCTCATAGGAAAACCAGGAGCCGCTCTTCTTGATCAGTCCCATCTCGATACCCATCTCGATGATGATATCGATATTGGAGATGCCTTCGCCGAAGATAATGGGGAAATAGACCGTCCTGAAAGGCGGGGCGAGCTTGTTTTTGACGATCTTCACCCGGGTCTTGGCGCCGATGATGTCGGAGTCCGCGCCGCCATAGCGGATGGCGCCGGCATAGCGCACTTCCATGCGCACCGAGGAGTAAAATTTGAGCGCCACGCCGCCGGTGGTGGTTTCGGGGTTCATATAGGCGGTGACGCCGATCTTCATGCGGGTCTGGTTGATGAACACCACGGCGGTGTTGGATTTGGATACGATGGCGGTGAGCTTGCGCAGGGCCTGGCTCATCAGGCGCGCCTGCAAGCCAACGTGGCTGTCGCCCATCTCGCCTTCGATCTCGGCCTTGGGCACGAGCGCCGCCACCGAGTCCACGATCACCAGGTCAACAGCCGAACTGCGCACCAGGGTCTCGCAAATCTCCAAAGCCTGCTCCCCGCCGTCCGGCTGGGAAAGCAGCAAATCTTCGGTCTGCACGCCCAGCTTCTTGGCATAGGCGATGTCCAGGGCGTGTTCCGCGTCGATGAATGCCACCAGTCCGCCAAGCTTTTGGGTCTCAGCGGCGATGTGCAGCGCCAGGGTGGTTTTGCCGCTGGCTTCGGCGCCGTAGATCTCGGTCACCCTGCCGCGGGGAATTCCGCCGATGCCAAGGGCGATATCCAGGTTGAAAGCGCCGGTGGGGATGGCGTCCACCACTTGCTGGGGCCTGTCTCCCAGGCGCATCAGGGTGCCCACGCCATATTTCTTTTCCAATTGCGAGATCGCCGTCTTGAGCGCGGCTTCTTTGTTCTTTTCCAGCATCTTAACTTCCTTATGGTATAATATATTGATTTAAAACATGATAGGTGGGGCCTTCCGGCTTCAGGATGCTACGGTAAAGCGTCACCGCGGTCTGCGGCTGCCAGGCGCTGTCCACCTCGCTTTGCAGGATTTCCTCTTCCAGCCAGACCGGTAACTGGCTTTTGATCCGCCCCAGGGTGATATGCAGTTTCAGAGGCTTGGAGTCCGGCTCGAAGCCCGCTTGCCGCGTCTGGCTCAACAGGTCTTTGTGCAGCAGGCGCGGTTCGTCGTCCCGCGCGTCCAGGCTTGCCCAGATCAGGCGCGGAGACTTGGCGGGAAAGAGGTCAAAACCACGCAGGGAGAGCCAGAGGGGGCGCCTGCGTCCCACGCATTCATCCACGATTTCAGACAGTTCGGGCACCCGGGTGGAATCCACATCGCCCAGAAAGAGCAGGGTCAGATGCAGGTTTTCATTCTTCACCCAGTTCACGCCGGTCCTGGGGCGAAAACGCCGCAGATGCTCCTCCAGATGGCCGCGCAGCGGGTCAACCGCCTCCAGCGCGATAAAGCAGCGGTAGTTCATTCAGCGCTTGTAGCCTATATCCCGCAAAAACTTTTTGCGCTGGGTGATATCCGTATCCAGCTCTATGCCTTTGGGAGAGGAGCCGTCGATCACGCCCAGGATGCCTCTGCCCTGTTCGCTGGCTGCCAATACCACCTGCACCGGATTGGCGGTAGCGCAAAACACGTGTACCACCTCGCGGCAATCTTTCACGGAGTTCAGCACGTTGATGGGAAAGGCGCCGCGCATCACGATCAGGAAGCAGTGCCCGGCTTTCAGGCGCAGCAGGTTTTCCACCGCGCATTCGATCAAGTCGTTGTCGGTGCCGTCCTTGCGGATCAGGCAGGGTCCGGACGCCTCGCTGAAGGCGATGCCGAATTTTGCCCCGGGAACGCTGTTTACCATCACCTCGTAAAGGTCTTCCAGGGTCTTGATGAAATGGCTTTGCCCCAAGATGATATTGGCGTCCGATGGGAATTGCAGTTGTTCGAGCAGGAGTTCCATTCTGCAAACCTCTGTTATTTGTGATATTGGCAAGCAAAAAAGGGATTGCCTGCCTGTCAAGGAAAAGTTTGCCCGCCCCCGTCCCGCCGCCCTGATACCGCTCCCCTTTGCATCCTGTAGATTTCCTGGGGTTTACCTGGGGTCATCCTTAACTTTGCAACCACATACCTAAGGATGATACCCCCAAAACAAGTGGTGGCAAAGGAGGGCGGTATGGGGGAGCATGGAGGTGGTTGTGGGGATTTTGTGGAAAGGTGTTTTTGAGGTGGAAAGGTGGAAAGGTTCCCCCAAAGCAAGTCCACCAGACCCAGAAACAAACACCTCCAGACTAAAAACTGTGTCATCACGGCCTGCGAGCCGTGATCCAGTCTTTTGAAAACAACCACCAGACCCCGAAACAAACATCCCCAGACTAAAAACTGTGTCATCACGGGCTGCGAGCCGTGATCCAGTCTTTTAGAAACGACAACCCAGCCCCGAAACAAACACCCCCAGACTAAAAAACTGCGTCATCCCGGCCTGCGAGCCGTGATCCAGTCTTTTGAAAACAACCACCCAGACCCAGAAAAAACCACCCCCAGACTAAAAACTGTGTCATCACGGCCTGCGAGCCGTGATCCAGTCTTTTAGAAACGACAACCCAGCCTTGAAACAAACACCCCAAGACTAAAAAACTGCGTTATCACGGGCTGTCGTGTCCCCTCTTCCCGCATGAAGTCAAAAGAGCCAAAGCGTCTGGCGGAGATTTACAGTCGGGAAAGGCTCTTTCAACTCCATGCTGGCTTGAGTTTGGAGTTCGAGCCGGCAATATGGGCTTCATGCTTATGCCAGTCCTGAAGCCGGCCCGGACTTCAAACAATCCTGAGAAAGGATGAAATCGTGTGAAAAAGGTGGTTCGGCGACTGCCTCAACTGTGGCGGCGCTTGCTATAGCGCCGCATTGGGAGTTGCCTCCCAGCCCGGAAATGGTTTTCATCCCGGGCAAAGAAAAACCCCCGGGGGAAACCCGGGGGCCGTAATCTGAGCCACCGCACGCAGGACGCGGCGGAGGCGGTTGATATTGTTTATTTGATGAGCATCATCTTCCTGTGGCTGCTGTAGTTGCCCGCGGTCATGCGATACATGTAGACTCCGCTGGCGACCGGGTTGCCGCGCTCATCTGTTCCGTTCCAGATTTCGCTATAGAATCCGCTGGGCTGGATCTGGTTGACCAGGGTGCGGACGAGCTGTCCCTTGGTGTTAAAGATTTCGATCTTCACCGGGGCGGGCTCTTTAACGCTATAGCTGATGGTGGTTTCGGGGTTGAAGGGGTTGGGGTAGTTGCCGATCAGGGCGGTTGCCGAGACCTGCACCACATCTTCGTTGGGCAATGCCATCACGAAGTTCAGGGTGGTGGTTTGGTTGGCGTTCACCTGGATTCCCTGAGCGGTTTGGGTGAAATATCCGGTTGCGGAAGCTGTCACGTCGTAAGTTCCCACGGGCAGCATCAGGGTGTAGGCGCCGCCGTTGTTGGTTGTCGCGGTAATGCCGTTGGCTGTAACATGGGCTCCGGCAATAGGCGTGTTGCTGGAGCTTCTTACCACGCCGGCGATCAGGCCGGTGTACTGGAACTTTTCGATTATGTTGGAGAACGAGGGCACAGAACTCACGCCGTTGGTGTAGATGGCTTTCACCGCCCAGCGGTAGTTGCCGTTTGGCAGAGAAATCCAGGTGGTGTCGCTGAGGTCGGTTTCCGTTATCACTTGGGGAGTGAGGGACTGCCAGGATGCTTCGTTGTTTTCGTTGCCCTGGGTGAGGCGCCATACCTTGTATCCGACGTGCAGGCGACCACTTTGGGCCACTCCGCGGATTTCATCCGGGAAGGGCAGCCTGGGCTCGTTGCGGACACCGCCGTTTTGCAAGGCGCGGGATGGATTGACGTTTGTCATCGGACGGGCGCCGAAGCCGTTTGTGCCAGCGGATTTGACGATCAGGTCTGAATCGCTGAAGCGGATGGTTTGGGCAGGCGTGGCCGCGGCGGTCAAGGCATTGCCGATGTAGATGTTATCGATGAACCAGACATACCAGAGGCCGCTGTCATCGGGGCCATCGGTGGCGTTGAACGCCAGCTTGACCTGCTGTCCGCTGTAAGCGCCCAGGTCTATGTTGATGGGTGAGGCGTAGTAGTTCCAGCCGCCGGTCTGAGCCGAAGCGTCCCAAATCTCGGTCCAGGTGGTTCCGTTGTCCAGAGAGATCTTCACGTAGTAGTGGTCTGCGTTTGTGGATCCCAGGAACACGTAGGAGTCGAAGTTCAGATACCCTGAGGGCGGGCAGTTGAAGGCGGGTGTGATCAGCCATTCGTCCTGATGGTTATAGCTCCACCACAGGCCGCTCTGATAAGCGCCGTCCGTGGGGTTGGCTTGCTGGCCGCTGATGGTGATTGGCCCAAAGCGGCACCAGGTGGGGTACACTCCGTTACTGGTGGGCTCGCCGGTATTGTTGACGGTCTGGGTCCAATCCGTGGGCGGGAAGGCGTTGCCTTCAAAGCTTTCCGTGATTTCGACGGCGTTGGGATCAGGCGGTTGCCAGGTGAGTTCAACTGTCGATCCGGTACTGTTCTCTTCGGCTACAACTGTGTGTGGCGCGTAAGCCACTTCGTTTAGGACGATGGTGCCCATGTTGAGGTTGGCTGAAGCCACGTTGATGGTTCCCTGCGCCGAGGTGTATCCGGGAGCCATGATCACATAGTCGTAGGTTTGGTTGGCATACACTCCGGGGATGGTGAAGCTGCCTGAGGCGGTGGAATTGGCGTCGTAATTGGCGTAGCCTTGCAGATGGATGGATGCTCCAGAGATGCCCGCTCCGGTATCGGAAGCGTTCACCTGGCCAGTCACGCTCACAGTGGGCATTGGGGTCATGCTGACGTTCAGGGTCTCGGTCACATCTTCTGCGATGGTTACGGTCCGGGTGGCGTCAATATGGCCGTAGGCGCTGAAGTTGACAGTGTAGGTGTTGGGCAGGATATTATGGATCAGATACTGTCCCTGGGCATTGGTGACGGCATTGTATCCGCCAGTGGCAAATGCTACTGCCGCGCCTTCCAGAGGCATTCCGCCCGCTCCGGTGACGGTTCCGTTCAGATGCCCCACTCCGCCGGGGACGCCGAAGAGTGTGGTCATGGGGAACTGCCCGGTGAGGGTTCCGTCCGCGGTCATGTTGGCAGGATCGTAATTAACGGAGTCAGACTGAATCTTGCGGGCGCGGTTGGAACCGACGGTCTGGGCTTTGAAGTAGTTTGTACTGTTGTAGTAATTATTATCCATCGGGCGCTGGAAGGTCAGGATCAGGTTTTCGCCGTTCAGATAGAGGTAGGGGTTTGCGAAGGGGATGGTGATGACGTTTTCTCCAATGGGGAAGTTCAGGTTTCCGGAGAAGACCTGTGTGTGGTTTTGGATCGGGATCCAGCCGGCTGTCATATCTTCTGCCGTGGTGGTTCCCAGCCAGACGTTGATGGGTTTGTCGAGCAGGTCCTGTGTGAAGTTGTTGTAGAGGCATATACCAGTGAGTATGCCCATGAAGTTGTCAATTTCTGCGGGATAGATCAGATACTGGTGCACCGAGTTTTTCCAGTAGAAATCGATCGGGGTGCGGAAAGTTTGTGAGCCATCGCCCACGGTGTAGGTGACGGTGCCCGCGGGATGCACCATGACAAGGATCGTAGGTGTGCTATCGTTGGTCGGCACGGTATCGCCATTCAACACCACTTTTCCGTTGATGCTCATGGTTCCGTCCGTGGTGGGTGTCCAGACAACATCGAACACATGCGTCTGACCTGCTGTCAGGTTAACTCCATTTACCGAGGCCAGTTCTGTGGTTCCAGACATCAGTTTGACCGTGTAGTTGGTTCCAAGCTGAGTAGTTGAGCTGGTGTTTTCCACAGTTACCTGGTAGGTTGTGGCTACACCCACGGAGGTGGTGGCGGGGCCGGAGATTAGGGTTGCGGCGAGGTCTTGCCTCAGGATGCGCAGCATGTTCGAGAAGGCTGGCACGCTGGGCACATCGTTGGTGTAGAAGGCTTTCACCGCCCACTTGTAGTTGCCGTCCGGAAGTCCGCCCCAGGCGTTGTCCACATAGCTGGTGTCGGTGATGGAGTTGGTGGTAAGCTGGGTCCAGCTGGTTTCATCGCCTTCACTGCCCTGCAGCAAGCGCCAGACTTTGTAGCCGGTGAACAGGCGGTTGGACTCGAGGTTGCTGTCTATGGAGACTTGATTTTTGGAACGGATGCTATTGATCAGCTGTTGTTTGCTTGCCACGCCATCGCTTTCCAGCCCGGCGAATCTGCCTGGAGGAATGGGAGTGGGGGGTGCAATTTTGGTTATGGCCCTGCCCATGGGCAGCCCGACGTAGACATCGTCGATATACCAGCCGGCGTAAGAAACCGTACCGGTGGCGAACCATTCGAAGCTGATTTCCACGTTATTCTGGTTGCCAAAGGCGGAAAGATCAATGGTCAGGCGCTGCCAGGGCATAAATACCGCCGCAGAGCTCGAGCCCCACAACGTGGTGCCGTTGACCTTGATTAAACCGTAGTCCCAGGTATTATAGCCATCCATGTAGTGCCAGAGATCTAGCACTGGGTTGGTTAATCCGGAGAGGTCAAATGTCTTTCTGAGGTAAGACCAGCCATTGGCGTTGGTATAACCGCCATTGATGACTGTTCCCCACAGTCCTGTTCCGGAGTACGCTTCGGCGGGTGGAGCGTCGACATAAGTATCGATATCGGTGTAATTGCTGATGTCGTATGTATTGGTCCATTGCCAGTCGCCGAGGGGGTTTGACCAATTTGAACTGGGAACCCAGCCGCCATCGTCAAACTCGAAGTCTTCAATACCTGCTCCGCCGGAGGTTCCGGGGGCCATCCAGGCGAGGGAAACCTGTGTCTGCGCAGTGTTTTCGATGGCCTGCACCTGTCGTGGTGGGAAGGCTAACTCGCTCATCACCAAGGTGCCCATGTCGTAGTTGCTGGTTCCGATCGTGATGCTGCCGGTCAGGTCTTGGTAGCCTTCTGTTTCCAGCCGGTAGTTATAGGTATTGCCGGTGAGCACTCCGGTGATGGTGAAGTTTCCGGAGGCGTTGGTGGTGCCGGAATAGTTGATTGGACCAAGCAGGGTAATTTCCACATCAGCCAGGCCCACGGTGGGTTGATCGCTGCCGACCACAAAGCCGGTCACGTTCACGGAGGCGGAGGGGATGAGGTTGAAGTTCTGGGTGATGGTCTGATCTGCGGACAGGGTCACCGTCACAGACTGAGTATCGTAACCGATCTTGCTGGCGGTGATGGTGTAGGTTCCGGGTTGCACATAGGGGAAGTTGTAAGCGCCGTTGACATCCGTGACGCAGGAAAATACTGTTCCTTGCAGCACGATGTTCACATCTGCCAATGGATTTCCGCCTGACGTGACCACTCCGTTGATGGTGCCCATGCCCTGGAAGTTGAAGCTCAAGCGGATGTTGGCACGGTTCACCGATGTAGTTCCCGTGGTGCTGCTGGATGCGTCAGTTGTGTCGCTTTGATAGCGGAGGGAGGTGTTGACTCCAGTGGTTGCGGTATAATACACTTGGGCGTTTCGGGTGTAGGTGCCGGGAATCATGGTGGTGGTGATGTCCACAAGCAGGTTGGATGTCCCGTTCCAAATAAACGGAGCGCTGAAAGTGTGTGTGTTCCAGCCATCCACAGGCAAGAAGTCGTTCTGATAGAAGACTTGGGTATAATCGCCTGTCTCGAAGGTGGTGGTCAGGGCTTCCTGGGTGGTATGTTTCAAATTGATTGTATAGTTAGGCATGGGTGAGCAGGTGTTCACCGCCATCACGTTGAATCCGAGGGAAGTGATCGGCCCCGGAGCTCCGCCGGCGGCTAGAATTTCCGCCGCGGTGTAGAGATATTGCTGATGGAAGTTTTTAAAATATGTTCCGTAGGGTGTAGGGACTCCGGTCGCAGTGTTGGTGGTGGTTGCGTCGCCGATGGAGACCATGTTTGTTCCAGATTCCATTACATGAACGTTGATGTTAGGGCTCTGGTCGTTGGCGGGATTGACGTCTCCAGCCAGGAACACCTTGGCGTAAAGAACCACGATTCCTTCCGCGGATGGGGTCCAGGTTAACGGCACTTCCACTGAGGTATCGGGAGCGATATCCACTCCGTTCGCGGTGGCAAGTTCAACGTTATCCCCGTTGTAGAGCTTGACCGTGTAGGTGCTCTGCGAGGCCGTGCCCCAGTTGCGGATAGTGGCGTTGTAGGTGGTGGCATTGCCCACGCCAGGGGTTGTATTGCCGCTGAGCTGTTCGCAAGCCAGGTCGTTGGGCGCGATCTGCTCAAATACCACGTCGTCCACATAGAGGCTGCGGCCGGTACCGCCCAGGCCGTGCTTGAAGCAGATATGTGAGCCTGTTCCGGTATAGGAAGTGAAATTGACCACATATTCGGTGAGCGTGGTGGTGAGAGCCAGGTTGTGCACTTCAGTGTAGGTGGTGGGATCCTGAGGATTGCTCATCACCCCGATGGAGAGCGGATAGTCTGCTCCGCTTGAGCGTGCCCAGAACTTCAGGCGTACGGTGTTGACGGACAGCGGCGCAATGATGGGCGGACCCACCAGGATCAGCGTGGCGTCACTATCCGATGGGTTGTACAGGCGGACGCAGTTGGGCTGGCTGTGCGCGTAGGTGGTGGAGGCATAGGTAGCCACCACTGCGCTTGTGGAGGTGGATTGGATTATACTTGCCCAGTCGATGGGCAGGGTCGGAGCCGTTACAGCGTCGAAGTCCTGGCTGTAAGGCAGCGTGCTGATAGAGGGGTCGTGGCAGGTTCCGGTGATTTCCACGGTATGGCTAAGGCGGTTGCCACGGTTGTCCGTGATGGTGATGGTGGCGGTATGCGTGCCTGCGGTGGTGGGATTGTAGTTGACCACAAAAGTGATATTCTGCCCTATGACCAGATTGGCAGGCAGGGTGGGCAGATTCTGCAGCGTGAAGAAGGGGTTGCCGGAGATGCTGATGCTGTTAATGGTCAGGGTGCCGCCACCGCTGTTGGCAATGGAGAAGGTCTGATTTTGCGAGGTATTCATCAGCACCGTGCCAAAGTCATGGCTGGAGGGGCTGACGATGAACAACGGATCCGGGCTGGGCGGAGTAATGTGGAAACTCGTTTTGGCGAAGGTGCCGGAGAGAGTTCCAGCCGAGGAGGGATTCTGCGGATCGTAGGTCGTGGAGTCTGACTGTAGCTTTCGCGCGCGGTTGCTGCCTACAGTCTGGGCCTGGAAGTTGTCGCTGCTGCTAAAATAACTCGTGTCCATGGGTCGGCAGGCATAAAGCACCAGATTCCCATGTGTGTAGGAAAAGGGAGTTTGCAGCGGGATGGTGATTAGATTTTCTCCAGTGGGGAAGTTGACTGTGCCATCGAATACCAGGGTCAGCCCATCCGCGGGCAGTATCCAGCCGGCGCTGAGGTCGGCCAGGTCGGTTTGTCCCAGCCAGAACTGGCATGGTTTATCGGTCAGGTCGCTCACGAAGTTGTTGTAGAAGGTCAGCGCCGTAATGTTCCCAAACATGTTCAGTTCGTTCTGGTAATAGAGGGCTTGGTGCAGGCTGTGTTTGTAAAAGAACTCCAGCGGCACGCCTTCGGCCAGGTTGCCTTCTCCTATCGTAACCACCGTCGAGCCCGCGGGCTGGACGCTGATGTTGAGGTTCGGGCTTTGGTCGTTGGCGGGATTAACGTCGCCAGCGAGGATTACTTTGGCATAAAGAGTGGCAGGCCCTTCGACGGCAGGCGTCCAGGTTAGAGTAACCATTTCCGTGGCATCCGGCGCGATAGTTTGACCGGCGACACTCACCAGCTCGGTGTTATTGCCGTCATAGAGCTTCACTGTATAGGCGCTTTGCGAGGCGGTGCCGTTGTTATGGACTGCCGCGACATAGGCAGAAGCCGTTCCGACCGTTGGGGTTGAATTACCAGTCAGTGCAATGCAAGCCAGGTCATTGGGCGCAATCGGTTCGAAGACCACATCGTCCACATAGAGGCTGCGCGCGGTTCCACCCAGGCCGTGCTTGAAGCAGATATGTGTGCCTGTTCCGGTATAGGAAGTGAGGTTGACCACATATTCGGTGAGGGTGCTGGTGAGAGCCAGGTTCTGCACTTCAATGTAGGTGTCGGGATCCTGGGAATTGCTCATCACACCGATGGAGAGCGGGTAGTTCGATCCGCTTGAGCGTGCCCAGAATCTCAGGCGTATGGTGTTGACGGACAGCGGCGCCATGATGGGTGGCCCCACCAGAATCAGGGTCGCGTTCTCGTCGCTGGGATTGTAGAGCCGCGCACAGTTGGGCTGGCTGTGGGCATAGGTGGTGGAGGCATAGGTGGCAACCACTGCGCTTGTGGAGGTGGATTGGATTATATTTGTCCAGTCGAAGGGCAGTTCAGGAGGGGTCACCGCGTCCCAGTTCTGGCTATAAGGCAGGGTGGTGACACCCGGGTCTCCGTGGGTGGTAAAGCTCCACACCGGGCAGTTGATTGCGTTGCCAAGGCTGTTATACGGAACCACCTGCCAATAATAGGTGGTGTTGGGCAGCAGGTCGGGAACGGGGTCATAAGTTGTCGCCGGGCCCAGATCCTGGTTGTTGACGAGGTTGGTGGGCGGATTGTTGGTGCCAAAAGACAGCCGGTAGCCATCCGACCAGATATTGCCAGACCTCCAGTTCAGGGTGGCATAGAGGCTCACCATGGTAGCCCCGGGCAGGGGTGAAATCGCCACCGCCGGGTCTGGCTGGGTTGTGAAGGGGGTGATTAGCTGGATGTTGGGGCGGTTGTAGGTTCTGGTGCCGTTATCGGTGGGGAAGTTGGCATCAAGTTGCTTGTAAACAGCCTTGTAGTCCGGGGTGGTGCTGGTATATTGGAAGTTGGGGTAATTTGATACATAGGAGCCATCCCAGTTCTCAAACAGGAATTCGATGTTCTGGCTGCCATCCCAGACAAAGGGGGCGGTGAAAGTGATGTGGTGCCAGCCTCCTCCATTGTAGGTCAGCTCGCCCTGGAATACCAGCTGAAACTGCGTGTTGTCCGGGTAATTGGTATCCGTCGTCTCATAGGCAGAGGCGGTGGTATGCCGCACATACACGCGTTGGTCCTGCATGGAGTAGTTGCTGGGCGAGTTACCGACGTAGAAACCAACGCCGATGATGTTGTTCGCGACTGTGAGTCCGGCAGTGTTTATTTCTGCCTGCGTGAAGATAACCTTGCTCCAGTTGTAGTTGTAGAATCCGTAGAACGGAATGTAACTCTGGGTGCTGGTCCCGTCGCCGATGGTGTAGGTGTCGGCGAAAGCGAAAACCGCCAGGAGCAGGAATAGGGTGAAAATGATAACTCTTTTCATCTCTTCTCCTTAATAGAGGTTAATAAAGATTGTTACGGTTGAAGTTGGTGTGGGTGTTAAAACTTTTGACACCCTATACCCTCGAAATAAAGACAATAATACAAATCGGCTTGAGCCTGGCCACGATTCTGGGTGCACAGCTTGCGGGCGTGAAGTAATTGCGGGGCGAGCCGCAACCGCCTCATGCGACACTTTTCTGCCAACACAGTTTTTGCTACAGCTCAAGCTGAACATCGCGTACCTCGATGTCTTCTTTTTGGTGAACGCAAACGAACCCAGCCTATCACACATCACAGCTCAGGCTAACATTCACCATCTACATTTCATGCAAAAATAGTTCCATCTTTTTGTAAAGGATTATTTTGAAGCGCCACGTGGTAATTGTCTTCATTTCTCCCTTTTGAAGGCAAAGTGATGGTGGCGGTCGTTCCTGCTTGTTTTGGGCAGGACACTTGACCTTGTATCCTTTCGTATTTAAGGGCTGCCGAAGTCTGTTCGGCAGAGGCAACGGAGTTGCCTGTTTGGAAGAGACCTCCGGTCTCTGTGGCAAAAGGACTTTGCCACCCCTGGGCACTGGATTACGGGTTAGACGGTTCACGCAGATATACGCGGATAAAAGGCGCGGATTTCCACAGATTGGTATAATGGGTTTGTTTCAAGGCTGGGTTGTCGTTTCTAAAAGACTGGATCACGGCTCGCAGGCCGTGATGACACAGTTTTTAGTCTGGAAGTATTTGTTTCAAGGCTGGGTTGTCGTTTCTAAAAGACTGGATCACGGGTAAGCCACCCCAGAGGGGCCCCGACTTCCCGTGATGACACAGCATATAGTTTGGTGGACTTGTTTCGGGGTTGGTTGGTTACTTGAGGCTTTAAAAGACTGGATCACGGCTCGACCACCCCACCGGATCGTTACCGATCCGGCGAGGACCCCGGTAGGCCGTGATGACACAGTTTTTAGTCTGGGGGTGGTTTTTTATGGGTCTGGTGGACTTGCTTTGGGGGAACCTTTCCACCATTCCACCATTCCACCTTTCCACTTTTCCACGACCTCATCGTAGCACCAATAATATATGGAGGGATGTTTTTCCTTTCGGGCTGGATCCCAAGCCTTAGTCTTCCTGGGGTCAACCTTATAATTTATAAGGATGACCTAAGGATGATGGCACTGAATCCAGTCGTAGCAAAGGAGGGCGCTATGAAGAACGCGTTATTCTGATCTAATCGGTTATCTTCTGTTAACAAACAACTTTCCCAGACTGAAAGAGAGCCTTTTTTATTGACACGAATTCAACCGCGAAATGCTATGTCCGAAACACCACTTTCGACAAGGAAGGGGACATACTTTATGAAAAAGAAATGGAAGATCATAATCGGGATCGCGGTTGTGCTGATCCTGCTGGCGTTGGGTCTGCGTGCCTGCGGCAAGGCGGGAGGCAAAAAGATGGCTCAAGATGCAGTCCCGCAGTCCTATACTGTGGCTCGGGGAGACATTGTCTCCAAGATCGAGATCACCGGTGAGGTGCAGCCCAAAACAGTTGTTGCCCTGAAATCCAAGGTCTCGGGCAAGATCGTGAAACTCTATGCCGACGAAAACGACTATGTGAGCCTGGGACAGAAGATTGCGGATATCGAGCCGGACTATAACCAGGCCAATACCCTGTTCAGCACCAAAGCCCAGCTCAGCCGGGCGGAAATGCGCCTGAGAAACGCGCGCAAGGATTTGGAAGATAAACGGATACTGCTCGCCAAGGACTACATCTCCCGCGAGGCCTTCCAAGCCGCGGAAGACGAGCTCAGTTCCGCCCAGATCGACTATCAGCAGGCGCAATCGCAGTATGAGATGATTCAGGATCTGGATGTGCCAGGCAAGGTGACCCATGTGTATGCCACTGCTTCCGGCGTGGTGATTGAGCGCAACGTCAACGAAGGCGAGATGGTGCAGTCCAGCCTTGGCAGCTTTGGCGAGGGCACGGTTCTGATGAAGATCGCCGACCTGGCACAGATGACCGTCGCCAGCAAGATCAACGAGGTGGACATCACCAAATTCAGGCTGGGACAGGAAGCCACCATCAAGCTGGACGCCCTGCCCTATGAGGAATACAGCGGCCGCATCGTGAAGATCGCCCCCTCGGCGGTCAACGAAAACAACGCCAAGGTCTTCCCGGTGGAGATCAGCATCGAAGCCAGCGGCGCCAACGCCAGGCCAGGCATGACCGCGGCGGTCACGATTATCGGCGAATCTCGCCTCAACGTGCTGGTGATCCCCATCCGCGCGGTGTTTACCGACGATAAGGGGCAGGACATCGCGTATATGCTGCCCAAGACCGCTGCCAAAACGCAAAAAGGCAAGGCCGCTCCCGCTGAGGAGCCTTTGCCCACGCCTCTGCAACTGGGCGCGAACGACCTGCAGCAGGTGGAGGTGCTCTCCGGCTTGAAGGAGGGCGACAGGATTTCGCTCACGGAACCGGGCTCAGCCAGGAAAAACATGATGTTTATGGGAATGTAAAGGAAATAATATGATAGAGATCAAAAACCTCTCGCGCAGCTTTGGCGAGCTCAAAGCTGTGGACGGGATCAGCTTCCGGGTGGAACCCGGCGAGATCGTGGGCTTTTTGGGCCCTAACGGCGCCGGCAAAACAACCACCATGCGCATGATGACCGGCTATCTGCAACCCAGCGGGGGCGAGATCGAGCTGGATGGCGAAAGCATCTTTGCCGACCCCCTCTCCGCCAACGCCCGCATCGGCTATCTGCCCGAGCAGAATCCGCTCTACGCCGATATGGATGTGGAGGAGTTCCTCGTTTATATGGGACGCCTGCGCAGGCTGGGCAAGGAACAACTGTCCAGCCGGCTGGACTACGTGCGTGACAAGTGCGGCCTGCAGGATGTGTGGAGGCAAAGGATCGGCACCCTCTCCAAAGGCTTCCGGCAGAGGACCGGCCTGGCTCAGGCCATACTCCACGATCCCGAGGTGCTGATCCTGGACGAACCCACCAGCGGGCTCGATCCCAACCAGATACTGGAGATTCGCGAGCTGATCCGCGAACTGGGCAAAGCCAAGACAGTCCTGCTCTCCAGCCACATCATGCAGGAGGTGCAGGCGCTCTGCGACCGGGTGGTGATCATCAACGCCGGGCGGGTAATTGTGGACGACGCCATCGACAATCTGGGCTCCTACATCGAAGGCTACAACCGCGTGGTGCTGGAAGTGGAGGCCGTGGAACCGGATTTCTCTCCCTGGCTGGAACAACAGACCGATGTGGAACTGGACGGCTCGCAACAGGAGGAAGGAGTTACCACCCTGGAATTCCTCTGCCCGCCGGATGCCGATATCCGCAAAGACCTGTCTGCCTACGCGGTTTCCCAGGGCTGGCAGATTCTGAGCATCTATCTGGAAAAGCAAAGCCTGGAAAGCATATTCCACGAGCTTACTTCCGAGACGCGGGAGGCGATGGAGGAACTGGCGGAAGAGGAGTTGCAGACGCAGGCTGAGGACGCGCAAAGCCCCGCGCTGGAGGAAACAGCTCCTGACATGCCGGAAGACAACGAGGAGGAAGACAGATGAACCCCGCCCTCACCATCGCCCGCAAAGAATATCAGCTTGCCATGCGCAACCTGAGTACCTACATCGTTTTGGGTATCTTCCTGGTCTTTACCGGATTCTATTTTGGCAACACCGCCTTCAAGGTCGGCCTGGCAGAGTTGAGGGGGATTTTTGGCTTTATGCACACCCTCTTCCTCTTTTTTATCCCCGCCCTCACCATGGGCAGCATCACCCGGGAGCGTCACAGCGGCACCCTGGAACTGATCTCCACGCTGCCCATACGGCGCGGGCACATCATCTGGGGCAAGTTCCTGGCATCTTTCGGCCTGCTCAAGACCGTGCTGCTGCTTAGCCTGGTTTATCCCGTGCTGGTGCTGCTTTTTGGCAGTGGTTTCGACATCGGGGCTGCGCTCAGCGGCTACCTCGGCCTGCTTTGCGCCGGCGCTGCCTACATCGCCATCGGCATCTTTGCCAGCAGCCTTTCCGACAACCAGGTGCTGGCCTTCATCCTGGGCCTTGCCATCTCAGCCGTGTTCTATCTGCTTGGGCATCTGGGCAGCATCCTCTCCGCCACCCTCTTCACGCGGCTGGAATTCTTTGGCTTCGACTACCATCTGCAGAGCTTTTTCAAAGGCGTGATCGACACCCGCGACCTGCTCTACTTTGCCGTTGTGGCTTACATCTTTGCCTTGCTGGCGCAGATGCGTCTGCAGGCTCAAAACCTTGCCCAGGAGAAGTGACATGGCTCAGAGATCGCAAATATTCAGTTCCTACCTGCTGCGCATGGCCATCGCCGTGATGGTCCTGCTGGTGGGGGGCTTGCTCTACCTGCGCCAGGATGTGAGCCGCGACCACGTCTATTCGCTCAGCAAGCACAGCCGCTCCACTGTGCGCTCCCTCAAGGACAAGGTGCTGGTCAAGGTCTTCGCCTCGCGTCAGCTACCTCCGGAATTCAGCAATCTGAACCGCGCCCTCAGAGACTTGCTGGAAGAGTTTCAACGCAACAGCCGCGGCAAGTTCCGCTATGAATACGCCCGTTTCGCCACCAATGAGGAGCTGCTGGCCCAGGCCAGCGCCAGCGGGATTCAGCCCTATGTGGCGCACATCCAGGAAAACGATGAACTGGTGAGCAAGGAGATAGTGCTGGGACTGGTGCTGGAAGGCGCCGGCAAGTCTCAGCAGATGGTTCTGTTGCCAGGCATGGAAAGCCGCATGGAGTATCAGATCATGAAGGAACTTAACAAGTTCGACGCCCGTCCCCTGCCTGATCTGACCATCTTCGCGGACTCTCTGGGCCTTATGTACCAATATGCCAACAACCGCAATGAACTGGCCACTTTCATCTACGAACTGAGCCAGAACTACAATATCATCTACACCGACCTAAAGACCGCGCCCCGCTTCACTCCCGTGATGCTCTGCCTCGGCGTGGTGAGCAATCTGGAGCGCATCCAGCTCTACCATCTGGACCAGTATCTGATGCAGGGCGGACAGATCGTGATGACCCAGGACCGCGCCTATGTCTATTCCAACAACTACGGCACCGCCGTGGTGGAGACCGAGAGCAACCTCTTCAGGCTGCTGGATCACTATGGCATCCACATCCATAACAACCTGGCGCTGGACCGCGAGTGCGAGATACGCAAGGGAGCGGGATTGGGCACCCAGGCGCCTTATCCCTTCATCCCCATGATCCGCGGCAACCCGAAGCTGGAATATACCCGCGGCTTTGACAGCATCTATCACTTCCTGGCCTCGGAGGTCACGCTGATGCCGGGCGCAAAGCTCAAATACAGCCCCGTGCTGCAGACCTCGGACCACTCAAACCGCCTGCTGGGCCCCGTGTTTCAGGTGGAGGAGTCCATCAACCGCGGACTGGAGCCGGGATATCTGAACCAGCCTCCCATCACCGTGGCGGCGGAGTTTTCCGGCCAGTTCAACAGCTTTTTCACCGAGGCCCTCACCGATTCCACCTTCCACGCCTCGACGGACAAGGCGCGCGTCATCCTCTTTGGCGACAGCGAATTGCCTCTGGATTTCGGCGCGGGCGCCTATGTGGTGCTGAACGCCGTGGATCACCTGCTCGGCAGGAAGGAAGCCATCGAACTGCGCTCCCGCAACCTGCGGCCCACGCTGCTGAGCACGGGCGTCTTCATGGAACGCTTCAAGATCAATCCCACCGATCCTGACAAGACCTCCGCCAACCTCAAAACCTGGTTCAAGCTGGCAGCCATCCTTGGCCCGCTGGTGCTGCTGCTCCTGGTTGGCGGTGGGGTGGCCATCCATCGCAAGCTCAGGTTGGTAGAGGCATGAAGCGCAACAAGCTGATCCTACTGATCATCCTGCTGCTCCTGGTGGCGGGCTATATCTGGCTGCGTTCGCGTTCACCGCGGGAAAGCCTAAAGCCGGTGTTCGCGGTGGATTCTCTGCGCGTGGGGCGCATCGAGATTGCCCAGGGAGAAAGAAAGATCGTCTTTGCCAAAACCCCGCAAGGCTGGAGAATCAGCCAGCCCATTGACTGGGACGTGGAACCAGACCGCTTTGGCTACTTCTTTCGCGATGTGATCAAAGGCAAATATGCCACCACCGTCATCGGAGAAGGCAGCGAAGCCGTCGCCAGCTATCAGTTGCAGGACTCTCAGGCTTACTGGGTGAAGGTGTGGGATACCAGGGACAGGCTGCGCGCGCAGGCGCTCTTTGCCAATCTGGGGCATCCTTTCGACTATTTCCGCTACGCGGGGCAGGACAAGGTCTATCAGATTCGCCAGAAAGTGGCTTCTCAATATCAGCCAGACCTTGCCAGCTGGCGTAAGCCCAATGTGCTCAGCATCAGTCCTGACCGGCTTTCCCGGATTTCGGTGCGGCATCCCAAAAACAGCTATGTGCTCAGCCGCGACGCCGATATCTGGCATTTCAAGGACAAGGTCGCGGAGTTTGACGTGCCACCCGGCAACGTGACCATGGCCAAGATCCAAAACATCCTCGCCAGACTGGATGCCTACACCGTCCTGCAGGGAGAGGAAGCTCCCGCGCTCCAGGACTTGGGCGATCCGGTCTGCGAGGTGGACGTCCTGCTCACCGACGCCAGCCAGCGCCAGATCAGGTTTTACAAGTATAAAGACAACTATCTGATGACCGTGGACAGCCATCCGGATATATACTTTGAGGTGATCTTCGATACCGTGTTCCGCTTCACCCGGCACGCACAGCTTTTCAATGCCAGGGTGGGGGAGCTGCCCCCGGAAGGAGCCATTTGACCACCATCACCCGCGCCCGGGCGCTGGATGAGCCTCTCTTCGAGCGGATTAACCGCATCTGGCTGAATACCGGCATCAGCAATCCTGCCCGCATGGACGACCTGGCCTCGGTGCGCTACAATCTGGACAACGGCGGCATCATGCTGCTGGCCTGGGAAGATGACGAACTGGTCGGAACAGCCTGGCTGAGCCACGACTTCCGCCGCCTCTACATCCACCACATGGCGGTGGAACCTGCCCTGCAAAACCGCGGCATTGGCAGGCTGCTGCTGCAGGAGGCCCTGCAGATCGCCCGCGAGAAAGGCTTTCAGCCCAAACTGGAAGTCCACCGCGACAACCCCGCCGCCCGCCATCTCTACCATAGTTGCGGCTTTACCGACCTCGACGGCTACATCACCATGATCCGCCGCGGCTGAGCACCATGCGTACTTGAGTTCTAAAAGTCCGTGGAAAGGTAGAATGGAAATAGAACGCGGATGACAGGATCGACAGGATCAGCAGGATACAGATTGGAAAAGTCCATTTCATCTATTCACCTTTCCACGATCTTTTCGTAGCACCTATATATTATGGGGGGTGGGCCTCATTTGCATCCGGCGCTATGGCGTGGGTCTTCCTGGGGTCAACCTTATAATTTATAAGGATGACCTAAGGATGATGGGCTAACGCTTTGTGGGGTAAAGTGATAGCGATATGGGAGGGAGGAGGGGAATCCGGCTTTTGGCTCCTGTGTGTCACAGATGTATCGCCTTTCTGGGATAATCACTGTTTAGCTTGCGTTGTTACAACTGGATTTCATTTCACCTTCCCGCGGTTGTTCCTAAAAGACTGGATCCCGGGTTCCACGGTTCACGCGGATAATTCGAGGGCTGCCGAAGTCCGTTCGGCAGAGGCAACGGAGTTTCCTGTTTGGAAGAGACCTCCGATCTCTCTGGCAAACGGACTTTGCCACCCCTGGCACTGGATCCCGGGTCAGCCACCCCGGAGGGGCCCCGTCTGCCCGGGATGACGCGGTTTCTGGGTTTGGTTGGACTTGTTTCTGGGGAACCATTTCACCTTTCCACGGTCTTTACAAGAGAATATCCAATTACAAATTGCAAAGATAGCTTGATGAAAGCGAATTGGTATAAACTGGGATAGACCAGAGGCGAAGAGACCAAATATGGAGCAGGCAATATCCCGTATTACAAGAGTATATCCGCGCAATAAGGGACGTATTACAAGAGTATAACTGCGCAATCGGGGGTAATGCCCGCTTCAAGATGGCCAGTTTATTGATAAAGCAATTATCTGCAGACAACCATCTAACCGTGTGGTTGGAAAGAGGGCTAAAAGTAATTCGGCTTTTTTGATTTGCCCGTTATAATAGATAACGCAGCACAATCAATGAGAAATCAAGACATTCAGCATATACGTTTAGTAGGTATAATATCATAAGTTAAGGCAAAAAAACTGTCTTCAATCGAAAGATTATTTTCACAACAAATTATTTTATGAATACAGTGGGTGTTTTGATGTGTATAAACACGCCCGGCAAATTAGCCAACCTATCACCAAATTAATGATTAGGAGTTAACATGAAAAAAACACTCAGCCAGCCAGCCAATTTATTGCACACGATCATGTTGTACAAGTCCAAACTGGATATGTGCGGCTGCCCGGAAGATTTTAACGATGAGGACAATACCGAGGAAGAGATTGAAGACCTCGACTTATTGTTTGAGGAATACTCCAGATCAAACAACAGCTCCAGAAAGCGGGGCAAGCCCGCTGCCAAAGCCGCGCCCAAGTTAAAAGAACGCCTTGCCGCCTGTGTCTCCAGCCTGCGGCAGCACAGAAATCTGGCATCCTACCAATTGAGCGAAAATGACGTTATGGTGGCAGCCTACCTCTGGGGCCACTCAGAAAAACGCTTTGGCAAAGATTGGGATGACATCCTGTCCTGGTGCAAGATCAACAATCATGATTTGATAGGCAATCTTGAGTATCTGGGCTCACTCCTGGAGCGCAATATCATCGTCAATGTAGAAATGGATGCCACCGGTCATCAGCTTGATCCTTACAATCTGATGCAGGGCAGCTTTACACTGCATAGCAAGTTCCGCCAAGACCTTCAGCATGGGAATCCCTGCAAACAGATCGAGGCTTCCCTCCATCCAGCCTGGAATACTAAAAGGGAAATGGATCGAGACCTGATCCTGTTCCGCAATCTGCTGACACTCAGCTATCCCGAATTCAATGAACGACTTAACAAAAATACGCACCGCTGCCACCGCGCGTTGATTGACAAACTAATGAAGCCGCTGCAAAAGCGGATCAAAACCGCCGACCGTAACATCCCCCTGATTGGGTACATTGACGCTCATCAGCCAACCGATACAGATTTGATCGTTCTGCTATGGACCTATACGGATCACCTGGTGCAGGACAACAGCCCTATCTGCCTGCTCGCCAACCTGCTCAGCAGAGACCATGGTGAAAGACTGCAGATGGAGACCAATCTCATGTTCAGCGCCAGTCTGCATGAATTGGGCTTGCGCTATAATATACGTGGCTCATTTTGGGATATGAGAGATATGAACTACATGGTACTGTGTAAGCGGGTTCTTTCCGATTTGCGCTTGCATGACGAGGAATCTGATGAAGACCTGCCCGACAATAGCGGCAACCTCATCGAACTCAAATCCACCCAAAGCTTTGACGACCTGATTCTGCCAGCCGGGGACAAGAACCTGATGGCCGCTACTATCAGGCGTTACAAGCAGGGGGAGAAGGCCGATCTTTCCGACTGGGGCTTGGTGGCACCATCTTCCGGCGATTCCGGTAAAGGGGTTAAGGGCACCTGTTTCCTGCTCTATGGTGCACCGGGAACGGGGAAGACCTTTGCCGCCGGCGCCATCGCCAACGCTTTGGGCAAGAAGCTCATGGCCATAGACGCCAGCAGCCTGAGAGACAAATACTACGGCAATTCCCAAAAGATCGTCCGCCGCACCTTTGCCGACATGCGCAAGTTGGTGGAAGATTCTGACAACCCTCCCGTATTCCTGTTGAATGAGGCTGACCAGATCATCCATCGACGCAGCAATATTGAAAAATCATGTGGAGAGGTGGAAAACGCCATCCAGAACATCTTTTTGGAGGAACTGGAGGACTTCCCCGGAATCATCATCCTCACCACCAATCTGGTGGATAATATCGATGACGCCTACTTCCGCCGCTTCGACGTGAAGCTGGAATTTCACCGCCCTGACTATGAGTGCCGCTTGAAGCTCTGGAAGCTGCACCTGCCTGAAAGCATCCCCGGTGCCGCGGAGATTGACTGTGAGTACATGGCACGCACTTTCGACCTCAGCGGCGGGCAGATCAGCATGGTGGTGCGCAACGCCTGCAGCGAGGCCATCACCCGTCCCGGTAACGAGCGCCGGCTCACTCAGGATGATCTGGTGCGCTATGCCAGGGACGAAGACCCCTGGAGCTGCCCCGGGGGAGCCAAAAGAAGAATAGGCTTTTGCGCTTAAAACAGGATGCTGTTAGGCTAAAACCGCCAGCTCTCTTCCGGAAGGGGGAGAGCTGGAATTGATAAGGGTGGGGAGGATAACGTGACGGTGATTTTGTTGGAATGCTGATCCTGAACGTAGTCAATGACAGATTATCCTGTTTCTTTGGAACTAAACAGGCATAAAAACACTTGCCATAAATGGGCAGTGGAATATTATGTCATTGATTGACGATCCAAAGGATCCGTTGCGAACAAGGCGATAATGACGCCAGGCAAGTGAGGAAGAAAAGATCGCCATCAAACGAATGTAATGACCTGCCACGCTGGGGCAGGGATTAAGCCTAAGACACCGTTATACAAGGTGTTGCGGGGAAACATAGCCGTGAAGCCGCTTGTGGAGAGGCTTTGAGCCTGTTTCCGGTGAACCTGTCCATTTTACCCTCATTTTTGGCCTGGGTCAGAGGAGGTTCACGGAAATGGGGTCTGGAGCCCGCTCTGCTAAAGGGCTAAAATTGAGGCTCTTGAAATGACCTCCCTTACCGGGAGGGGTTGAGACTCTTTAACACTGCTCCGTCGTAGCTAATGCCATCGACCTTGAAATGACCTCCCTTACCGGGAGGGGTTGAGACTGTATGAAAGCTTTGAAAAACGTCTTAAATTTCTCTTGAAATGACCTCCCTTACCGGGAGGGGTTGAGACTTTTTACAACTTCTTTATTGTTTTTGTTTTTACTTGAAATGACCTCCCTTACCGGGAGGGGTTGAGACCCACACCTATCTCCGGCTGATGGCGCAACAGCTTGAAATGACCTCCCTTACCGGGAGGGGTTGAGACTCTTGCCAATCTTGTGACAAAGATGTGCTATCAGCTTGAAATGACCTCCCTTACCGGGAGGGCTTGAGACATTGGGCAAAATTTATACACCGAATCCCTTCTAGAAATGACCTCCCTTACCGGGAGGAATTGAGACTTATACACTGGAGAATTACCAAAAGACTGTATCCCGGGTCAGGCGGTTCACGCAGATTGCAGCGGATTGGTGTAAGAGGGGTTCGGTATTTGCAACTTGTTTTGGGCTGGATACTTGCCCTTATCCTGTTCTTTTAACTCGTGATTATTTGTGTAATTTAAGGGCTGCCGAAGTCTGTTCGGCAGAGGCAACGGAGTTGCCTGTTTGGAAGATACCTCCGGTCTTTGTGGCAAACGGACTTTGCCACCCCTGGGCACTGGATCCCGGATCAAGTCACCCCACCAAACCGCTACACGCTGTGGCGGGGATACCGACAGCCCTGGATGACGCGATTTTGGGATCTGGTGGGATTTGTTTCAGGGCTGGGTGATTGTTTCTGAAAGACTGGATCCCGGGTCACTGCCCGGGATGACACAGTAAGTAGCTTGGTGGACTTGTTTCGGGGGAACCTTTTCACCATTTCACCTTTCTACCTCAAAAACACCTTTCCACTTTTCCACGATCTTTTCGTAGCACCTATATATTATGGGGGTGGGCCTCATTTGCATCCGGCACTCTGGCGTGGGTCTTCCTGGGGTCAACCTTATAATTTATAAGGATGACCTAAGGATGGTGGGCTAACGCTTTGCGGGGTAAAATGATAGCGATATGGGAGGGAGGAGGGAAATCCGGCTTTTGGCTCCTGTTGGTGGTAGATATATCGCCTTTTTGGGATAATACTGTTTAGCTTACGTTATTACAACTGGATTTCATTTCACCTTCCTACGGTTGTTTCGAAACGACTGGATCCCGGGTCAGACACCCCAAAGGGGCCCCGTCTGCCCGGGATGACGCGGTAATGTAGTCTTCGTGTGGTTTGTTTTTTGGGCTGGATGGTAGTTTCTAAAAGACTGGATCACGGGTCAAGTCACCCCACCAAACCGCTACGCGCTTTGGCGGGGACCCCGACAGCCCGTGATGACACGGTTTTGTGGCTTGGGGGCTTGTTCTGGGCTGCATCCACCATCAACATGTCACCACGACACCACCTCGCCACGAATGTCTCCTTTCCACCTTCAAATATCCTGCGGATCCTGTCGATCCTTTCATCCGCGTTCTATTTCTTTTTCAGCAGCATCACGACACAACCTCACCATGAAGGGAACCTTTACACCATTCCGCCTTCCTGCAACAGCAAACAGAAATCAGGTAATTCAACTTTAACTTATCTGAAATGATGATGTTAAGCCAGGAGTATTACTCTTGAGGTGATGCCATTATGTTGATATATTGTCAACAAACTGGAGGTAAAATGACAGATCAGGTGGTAAATGTCGCCCATCAGCCCTTCGTCCCCAATCCCGCCGCGCTCCAAAACTGGTCGCAAGAGCTGTTCAGTGTCTGGTGGAGAGGGTTAAACTGGGGTAGTCCAGAGGCGAATAGACCAAATTAGAAACAAATAATACCCCGTATTGCAAGAGTATATCCGCGTAATAAGGGCCGTATTACAAGAGTATAACTGCGCAATCGGGGGTAATGGCCGCTTCAAGATAGGCAGTTTATTGATAAAGCAATTTTCTGCGTTAACAATCTACCCACTTAGTTTGAAAGAGATCCCAAATTTAATGCTTCTTTCGATACTCGACCTGAATACACATATTCCTGTCCTATTGTAAATGACTCTAATCGATATAAGTGTCCTATTTTACATGGAAATTGTCCAGGAACTGCTGCAGGATGGCCGCGCGGGAGGGGTGGCGCAGTTTTTTGAGCGCTTTGTCCTCGATCTGGCGGATGCGTTCGCGGGTCACCTGGAAGATGTTGCCGACCTCTTCGAGGGTACGGTGGTATCCGTCATCGATGCCAAAACGGAGGCGGATGACGCGTTCCTCGCGGGTGGTGAGGGTTTTGAGCACCTCGTCCATCTGTTTTTTGAGCAGTGAGCGTTCCGCCAGGCGTTCCGGGCTGATGATGGTGCGGTCTTCGATGAAGTCGCCCAGGATGCTGTCTTCGCTGTCGTGGCCGATGGGTTTGTCCAGGGAGACGGGTTCCTTGGAGATGGAAAGGATGTTTTTGACCTTTTCCACAGGCATGTCGAGCACCTCGGAGATTTCTTCCGGATAGGGGTCGCGTCCCAGTTTCTGCACCAAACGCCGGCTGGTGCGGCTGATCTTGTTGATGGATTCGATCATGTGCACGGGGATGCGGATGGTGCGTGCCTGGTCGCCGATGGCGCGGGTGATGGCCTGGCGAATCCACCAGGTGGCGTAGGTGCTGAACTTGTAGCCCTTGCGGTAGTCATACTTTTCCACGGCGCGCATCAGGCCGGTGTTGCCTTCCTGGATGAGGTCCAAAAACTCCAGTCCGCGGTTGTTGTAGCGTTTGGCGATGGAGATCACCAGGCGCACGTTGGCCTCGATCATCTCGTTCTGCGCTTTTTCCTTGTTGCGTTCGGCGCGCTCGATCTCGCGCAGGAGGAAGACGAGGTCGGTGCCGGTCATCTTGGTTTCCAGTTCCACGCGGCGGATTTTGCGGCGGGCGTTTTTGATCTTGCGCAGGGTCTCGATGAAGATTTCGGGGTCTATATTGGTCTCTGCCTGCACTTCCTGATAGTCCTCGTCGGATTTCTTGGCGCGGCGGCCGTAGGTGCAGATTTCGTCGATGGTAAAGCGTTTGATGCGGGTGAGATCGTTGATGCTGGCATAGCTTTCCTCGATGCGCTCCACCAGGCTGCGGATGCGGTAAACCATGCGTTTGATGAGCTTGTCGTTGTAGTGAAGCTCGTTGAAGGTGTTTATGATGTCGCCTCGCAGGGAGTTGATCTCTTCCTGGCGGACGGCGTTGCCGCTTTCGTCATAGTCGCAGTTGTCCAGGATGGTGCCGATCCTGTCGAAGGTGGCTTCGTTGGTTTTGAGAACCTCGCGGAAGTGGTCAACGATCAAAACATCCTGCTTTTTGTCGATCCAGGTGCCGATGTCCACTTTGAAGATTTGATCGAGGCGCACGCGGCGTTCGCGGTAACGGTGGAGGAAGTTGTACATCTCACGGAGGGTGGAGCCGCTCTTGAATACGTTTTGATTGATCATTTTCTGATAGGTCTCGATCTTTTGGGCTACCCGCACCTCGCCTTCGCGGTCCAACAGGGGCACCCTGCCCATTTCGCGCAGATACATGCGCACGGGGTCGTCGTAGAAGCGTTTGCTCTTAAATTTCTTGGTGGCGGTGGTCTTGCGGATCACGTTGCCGTTCTTGGTGAGGCGTTTTTCGGTCTCATCGATAATTTCAATGCCGTCCTGGCGAAGATCGAAGATGATATCCTCCACCTTGTCCAAAAAGTAGGCGCTGCTTGGCAGGATATCGTTGATCTGTTTGAAGGTGATGTATCCGGTGTCTTTACCCAGATCCACCAGTTTTTTCAGGCATTCGTTGTAAGTGATCATCAAAGCTCCTTGCGAGGCTAATTGTTCTTAATTAAGGTGACGAGCGAAAGCCCGCTGATCATGTTGCGATAGGTGTTCAAAAGTTCCATTTTGGAGCGCAGGAGATCGAAGTTGCCTGGCTCCGCGAGGATGCGGCGGTCAATGTCCTCCAGATCGCGCTGTATTTTGCGCACCCGCACCTGGTCAACCAGTGTTTTCAGGCTCAAATCCTGCAGGTCAGAAAAGAGAAACTCTGCCAAAAGATCCCTTAACTCCTTATTTTCCATGTTATCGAGCAAAGCGGCGGGCTCTGCGAAATCCGCATCTGAACTTTCAGACAGCAGATATTTGTAGAGCTCGCGGTTGGTTCTGTCTATAAAATAATCGGGAGTGAGCTCTTCGGCAACAAAATTGAACGATTCCCGGTCACGCAAGGCCAAAGTAAGCAGCCAGCGTTCTTCGGAAGGGCTCTCCAGGATAGGTTCATTTTCCTCTTGCCGGGCGGATGCCTGCCTGCCGATCTGGCCCAGCTTGGAAAAGAGCGCGCCGGTGGAGATGGAAAAAGCTTCCGATATGCCCTTCACCAGCAGTTCGCGTTGCACGGCATCCTTCACACCCCGGGCGGCCTCCAGCAGCATGTCGATGCGTTCGCTTTCCGGGCTGTCCCAATCTTTGCGGGCCAGGAAGCTGGTGATGGGCTGCGCGGAGGCGATCCTTTTGCGCAGGGCGGGCCCCCCCTCGTCCAGGATAAAGCTATCCGGATCGTGCTCGGGAGGCAGTTCCACGATGTTGGCTTCCAATCCTTTCCCCAGGCAGATCAGGGCGGCGCGGATAGCGTTGCTGACGCCGGCTTTGTCGCCGTCGTAGAGCATATAGATTCGCTTGGCGTAGCGGGAAAGCAGGAAGATCTGATCCTCGGTGAGGGCGGTGCCCAGTGAGGCCACTGAGTTCATAAAACCAGCCTCGTAGAGCCGCAGAAAGTCGAAATATCCTTCGCAGATCAGCGCGTAGCCTGCCTTGCTGATCTCATACTTGGTCTTGAAGAGGCCGTAGAGCTCTTTACCCTTGGTGTAGATCTCGGTGCCGGAGGAGTTCACATATTTTACCCCGGTATCCGCGTCATTCCAAACTCTTCCGCCGAAGGCGATCACCTCGCCGATGTTGTTGTGGATGGGAAACATGAGGCGGTTGCGGAAGAAATCCACCAGGTTGCCGGAGTAGTTGCCGAAGAGGCCGGATTCCCTGAGCAGGGAAACGGAGTGGCCTTCCTTGAGCAGGTGGTTGAGCAGGGCTTTTTCGCTGTTGAGGGCATAGCCAAGCTCCAAAGCTTTGGCGGTCTCCTCGCTGAAGGAACGGCCGGCGAGGTATTTAAGCACGGATGAGCCGTGCTCGAAGAGGCTGGAGGCAAAGAAATCCCTGGCGCTGCGATAGATGACCAGCAACTGGTCGCGCTTGGTGGAGACGGTCTTGGTGCGCTCAAACTCCGGAATGGCGATGCCCACGCGGGCGGCGAGCTTTTTGACCGCCTCGATGAAGGTGAGCTTTTCGTATTCCTGCACGAAGGTGAAGACGTTGCCCGCCTTGCCGCAGGCGAAACACTTGAAGATTTGCTTGGGCTGGCTTACATAGAGCGAGGGGTTGGTGTCGTTGTGGAAGGGGCAGATACCTTTCCAGTTGGCGCCCACGTGCTTGAGGGGCAGGTAGCCCTGCACCACGTCCACGATGTCGTTGGAGTGCCGAATCTGCTCTATCAGGCTTTTTTCCATCTCGCTATATCTTTACCAGGGTCACCCCGCTGCCGCCTTCGCCAGGCGAGGGTGTATCCAGCGAGATCACCTGCTTTTTCCTTTTCAAATAGTCGCGCACCTTGTTTCTGAGGGCACCGGTGCCTTTGCCGTGGACGATGCGCAGGCTGTGCAAACCCGCCAGCACCGCGTCGTCCAAAAACTCGTCGATCAGGGGCTGCGCCTCGTCAAAGGTGAGCCCCAGCAGCTTCAGTTCATAGCGTGCCTGCGGCGTGGCGTTGGTCCTGCCGGTCACCACCATCTCCACCCTGGGCGCCGGGCCTTTGCCCAAATAGAGGTTTTCCAGGGGCACGCGGAAGCTGATCCCGTTCAGATCGACCGTCGCCTGGCGGTCCCGGATTTCCAGAACCACCGCCTCGGCATCCAGGTCGGCCAGCCAGACGCGGTCTCCCGCCTTGGGGTCAAGCGCCTTTTGCCGGCCTTCGGAGCCGGATTCGCGCAGCTCGCTCTGGATTTGCTGAAGCTTGACATCTATCTCTTGCAATTTTCTTTCCGAAAGTGATTTGCGTTCTTCCTTATCCAGCTTTTTGAGGCTCTCCTGCTCCTGCCGGTAAAGCTTTTGCTGGGCGATCAGCTCTGCCTGCAGGTCTTTGATGAATTTCTGTTTGCGTGCTTTAAGCTCGCTTTCCAGGTTGGATTCCTTGCCTTCCAGTTCCTGGATTTTGGCCTCCAGGTTGCGGGTCTTGAGCTGATATTCGTAGCTGGCCCTGCCCAAAGCCTTCTTTTCCGCCTGCATCTTCTTGAGCAGCTCGGTGAACTCCACATTCTGGCTTCCGCTCAGGCTGCGGGCACGCTCGATCAGCTCCGGAGCCATGCCCAGGGAGGACGCCACCTCGATGGCGAAGCTGTCGCCCGGGATTCCCGCGCTGAAACGGTAGGTGGGCTGCAGGCTCTTGAGGTCGAACTGCATGGAGGCGTTGAGGCAGCCGGGATGGCTCTCCGCGAAGATCTTGAGTGCCGTGTAGTGGGTGGTGACCACTGCCTTGCAGCCAATCTGGGTGAAGCTTTCCAGGATCGCCTGCGCGAGGGCCGAACCCTGCTGGGGATCGGTGGCGGCTCCGATCTCATCGATCAACACCAGGCTGTCGGCATCCGCAGCGGCAAGCATGCGCTGGATTTTCTGGATATGCGAAGAGAAGGTGGAGAGGGCGCTTTCGATGGACTGGTCGTCGCCGATATCGGCAAAAACCTGGCTGAAGAGGCCGATCTCACTGTCCGCGTCCGCGGGGATGGGCAGGCCGGAAAGCGCCATCAGGCAGAGCAATCCCACCGATTTCATGAGCACCGTCTTGCCTCCGGTGTTCGGGCCGCTGAGGATCAGCACCCGGTGGCTGTTGCCAAGTTCGAGGTCGAAGGGGATCACCTTGCGCGGGTCACCCAGGCGCAGAATCAGCAGCGGATGGCGGGCGGAAAGCAGCTTGAGGGATGAACTGGCCACGATCCTGGGGGCTTTGGCGTCCAGCTTGCGCCCCAATGTGCCGCAGGCATAGCGGTAATCCAGTTCAGCCAGGGTCTCCTGATTGACAAGCAGTTCCCGGGACTTCTCTTTGATCTGGGCCGTGTAAGCGGTGAAAATGCGGAATATCTCCCGTTTTTCCTCCTGCTTGAGCAATTGGAGTTCGTTGTTTAGTGGCACCACGCTCTGCGGTTCGATGAACAGGGTGGAACCGCTGCCGGAATGGCTTTGCACGATGCCGGGCACAAAGGCGCCGGCGTTTTCCTTGATGGGCAGCACAAAGCGGTCTTCCCGGCGGGTGATGAATTTGTCCTGCAAAAAGCCTTCGTAGCGGGGGTCGTGCAACATGCCCTGCATGGTCTTCTGGATGCTGCGCTGGAGTGACGCGTTGCGTTTGCGGATGCGGGAAAGTTCCGGCGAGGCGCTGTCCAGGACCTCCCCTTCGGGATCGAATATCTCAACGAAGCGCTTGCAAATCTCCCCCTGGGGCCTCAACCTGTCCCACAGTTTGCGCAGCAGGGGAAAGTCCTCCACCCGCTCCCGCGCGGAAGCCAGTTGGGTTGCCAGGGCGGCGTTCTGATACACCAGCAGAAACTCCTCAAAGCTAAAGAGGGAGTGCTTCGCTTCGCTGAACAGCTCCCGCAGGTCGGCAAGCTCCTCAAAACTGAACACCAGCCCGCGTTCCACACATTCCTGCAGCTCCGAGACCAGCTTCAGGCTGCTTTCGATGACTTTCTTATCCGCCAGGGGGCGCAACTGCCGGGCTTTGGAGCGTCCCAGCGCGCTGTGGCACAGGTTTGCCACCTGTTCGGTGAGCGCGGAATACTCAAGATCCGCGTAGAGTTCGGGATTGTTCATTTGCTCTTGCAGGACTGCTCCTCTTGGGCTTTCTTATCCGCCTTCATTTTGTCCATGACTTTCAGATAGCGGTCGTACTGCTTGAGCTTGATGGTGTTCACCAGATCGGTCTTGAGGGTGTCCACGGCAGCATAGACCCGGTGTTTGGAGCCTACCTTGAGCGGGGTGGACAGTGAGGGAATGTAATCCATCATCATGGTAAAGACGATCACGACAAGCAGGCCGTTCAAAAAGCCCAGCCCCATGCCCAGAAACTTGTTAGCGGTGGTTAGCCGGGCGGACTTCAGCAGCAGTTGCAAAAAGTACATGACCAGGCGGATCAGCACCACCATCAGCACAATGATCAGCAGCAGGGCGATTATGGTGGCGAGGACGACGCCCATCTTGTAATTGGCCAGCAGGCTGGTCTTCACCAGGGGAAAGAAATGGCCGATGAGGAAAAAGGATGCCACGATCCCGCCGGTGCGGACGATCATTCCCGCCAGGCCTCTGCGCCAGCCCTGCACGATGAAGTAGAGCAGAAACAAAAGTATGATCCAGTCAATAATACCCATTTTAGACTCCTCGTTTGAACCTTAAAAAAGCTGACAGGGATAAGGTATCCCTGTCGCTTCAACAATAAAATCCAGAAAGACGCTGCAGCTATCTATCTGTAACGTTGCATTCTGCGCTGCAGTTTCATCATCTTCCTGCGAGCAGCGTTGGCTTCGCGTTTTTTCTTAACGCTGGGCTTCTCGTAGGCTTGATTCTTCTTTATCTCTGAAAGAATTGCGGCTTTCTCGCATTTCTTTTTGAAGCGTTTCAACAGATAATCGAAGGATTCGTTTTCTTTCGCTACGACTGTCGGCAAGCAAATCACCACCTTTATTTTTATTCAGAAGATCACAATTTTTCAAAGCCTTATCGCTGTCAAGCGAAAAAACGACCTGTGCGAAAGTGCTGGTTTGGGATAACCGCTGTAAGTATTAATCATTCAGTAAGAGCCTGTGACAGTGCCAATAATGTCTATGGCTTTTGGAGCGCGGCAGGCTGGATTCTTTTTGCTTGACTGATAAACCGATGCCAACGGCGATTTTTGCAAGCGCGCGCCTGAAGGGAGTTTTATGCTGCATTTCAGTCTCATCACATATAAGACCGTGGATACAATATCCGTGGAAGTGGTTGCCGGGGACACTATCTCTATTGCTCCGCTAACGCTGTTGCGAGACCCAAACGTTCGTATCTTTCATTGACCATTGTCCGCCTATTGGCCTTAATAAATAATCCTTCACATTCATGCAATACGGTATTAATAATCTGCAATATCCGTCATAGCGCCCTCCCTTGCTGCTACAGCGTTTGGAGCCATCATCCTTAGGTCATCCTTATAAATTATAAGGTTGACCTAAGGAAGATATAGACTTAACTGCCGTTTGCAAACGAGGGGGACAAAAATATCTGGACACATTCTCCCGTCTTTCCAAGCTTGCAAAAATCATATTCATCCGAGGTTGGATGCGATGTCAAAAGACACAATATCTTGTTATTTTACTTGTCTTTACATGAATATAGTCGCCTATGCCAGGCAGTCTGCGGACTACCCGGGGAGGTTGAAATGAAAGTTAAACGAGCTATTCTGGCGGTGGCCGCGCTCCTCTGCGCTTTGGCCCTTTTCGCCGCCTTGCGCGGCAATCCCTTTGTTGACCGGAGCCTCTGCGTGGGCTGCGAAGACTGCAAGACGGCGTGCCCGGTGGAAGCCATCAAACTGGAAAATGGCAAAGCCCGCATCGACCAGGACAAATGCATCGACTGCCGTAGCTGCGCGAAAGCATGCCAATACAGAGCCATCAGGGTGCCCCAATGACGAAAAAACGCCTGTTCATCCTCGCCCTGTTCGCTTCCCTGTTGCTTCTGCTTGCCCTTGCCGCCTGCAAAAAGGCCACAGACACCGAATACAACATCGATTCCTCGTCTTGCAGCGGCTGCGCCGATTGCGTGCGGGTCTGCCCCAACGACGCCATCTATCTGGATGCCTCCGGCAAAGCCAGCATCGACCAAAGCAAATGCACCAAATGCGGAAAGTGTGTGACAGCATGCCCAAACAGCGCCATCTACTGATCCTCGCCCTCCTTGCCTGCGTGGTTCCGGCGTTCGCGGAATCCTCCTTTTTTGTGAAGACCTCGGTGCAAAACATCAGCGCCGAACAAAGCGGATGGCTGTTGCAAAACCGGCTTGGCTGGCAGCAGGAGCTCGCTCCGCGGCTCAATTTCAGCCTGGATTCCGAGCAGCGCTGGTCTGACATCTATCTGCGCGACAATCCCCAAAAGGCATGGTATGGCAGCCTGGCAGCCTTCGACTGGCAAAAAGGGACGCTGGCGCTGAAAGCTGCGTACCGCAACATCAGCTTCGGCGATGCAGCCCCGTTGCAGCTATATCCCAACTGGGCGCCCACCACGGAATACCGCAGGAAGACGCAGCACCAGGCAATCCTGGCGGCGGACTGGCGGGACAATGTGCACGGCTGGGTGATGTACAAGCGCCTCAACGCGCTACCCTACACGCTGGATTTTAATACCTTTGAGCTGGTGCAGGGAGAGGAAACCGGTCTGGAAGACCTGTATGGCGGACTGGGACTGGCATGGAAACCCTCCGAAAACTGGAAGCTGGCTGTGGGCGCGGATCACAAGGATGGCACTTTCGCCCGGGACGACTTGTTCCGGGTCACCAAATTGACCGCCTCAGCGGAAGCTCAGTACAGCCTTGATTACGGTTCGCGCCTGGAAGGCAGCCTGGCGGTGGAACACCGGGAAGCAGGCTTTGCGGACAGCCAGCGGGAGAATGTGCTGCGAACGAGGCTACGCCTGCAAAAGCGCGTCACCAGCGAACTTTCCTCCCTGCTGGTGTGGGAAAATAACAGTTGTTTCGACAACAAGTTCCACGCTCTGCGCCTGATCTCCAACTATCTGAGGCTGCAGGCGGTGCTGAATCTGCCCTACGATCCCGCCTCGGCTTCATATATCTCGGGCGGGGTCAAATACAGCCCGGAAAACGATGCCTCGGCGCTGTTTGCCGAAACAGATTGCCTTATCGGCTGGCATAGCTATGCCGGTTGCGGAGCGCAGATCATCACCGACCGCCAAAGCATCCTGAAAGGCTGGCTGAGCCACCATTTCTGGAAAAACCAGGAAGTCCGCCTGGGCTACAGCAGGGTGGAAAATCTGGCAAACTCAGCCCACACAGACCAGGTGGGCGTCTCCGCCGCTTTCTGGTGGTGACAGCCGCCTGAAATACTGGACTGCCCGCGCGCTTAACGGCGCAGCGTAACCATCCGGCTAACGCTGGCTCCGTCCTGCCTGATCACAACCCGGTACACCCCATTGGAACAAGGTTTCCCGCCATTGTCACAGCCATTCCACGCCAGTTGCTGCCAGCCTTTGCCGATTGAGGCATAGCTGCGGTCGAACACTTTTTGCCCGCGCGAGTTGAAAACCAGCAGGCTCACTCCCCTGCCCCGGGGGTCGTAGAACTTGGCGGCGGTACTGAAGCTGAAGGGGTTGGGGTAGAGCGGTTCCATATCCAGGCCGCGCGCCGCCAGGCTGGGGTCGTCCACCGCCACCGTCTGCAGATGAAAATCCTGGGTCAGAGCCTGCCCTGATGCCAATACCAGGTCATACACGGTCTGCGCGTGGTATCCCTGGGCGCTGCAGTTCAGCGTGTAGGTGCCGGGTGGCGCGGTGATGGTGTAAGCTCCGTTGGCAGTCGTGGTCACGCTAAAGTTTCCCGCCTGCACCAAAGCCCCAGCCAGAGGATTATCCTGCTCGCCGTACACGGTTCCAGAGATCGTGCCGTTCACCACCACAGGGTCCCAGGTGAGAACCATGTCTTTGAAATAGGTCTCGTTGGGGATGGTCAGATTTACCGGTTCGGATCCCTTGGTAAAGGTCACCTGTTTGAATTTGCCCATATTGCTGGCGCTGGCGTTGTGTTCGGTGAATTCCACATTGATTTTGTATTCGCCGTCCGGCATCTCGGCGTTTTGATGGTTTTTACCGTTCCAGGTCACATTGTGCAGTTGATGGTTGTTCAGTGACGCTCCGGTGATGGCTCCGGTGGTGTTTTGTCCTGAACTGGCGATCCAGCGCACCAGCGTGTAGCGGTACTGGTTTGCCCACACTTTGATGGTTTTCACAAACTGGTTTTGGGAGTTGGTGATCCAGATCGCGCCGGCGTTGCGGGGCGCGTAATGCCCATTGTAGGTCACGGTGCGGACGCTGAAGCCCAGCGAGCCTTCCGTGTTGCGCTTGAAAGGATTGGTCAGCATAGCCGAGCCCGGGTCAATGATGTCCGCCACCAGCAGGGTGATCAGCAACAGCAATAAAAACGGGAGTATCTTCTTCATTATTTACAGGTCATCCTCTGAATATAATCTGACAGAATCCGGTTTTCCCGAAACAAAGTCGGGTATTTACTTGCAATTAGCATTCCACTTTCAGGATTCTGTGGTGTCAGTCGTGGTCCACACTCACTTCCCGGGTGGATACCTGCCCGATGAAAGCCCGGTCGTGGGAAACAAAGATCAGGGAGCCATTGTAGTCGTGCAGGGCTTTGCCGAGCATCTCACGGCTTTTGAGGTCAAGGTGGTTGGTCGGCTCGTCCAGCAGCAGCAGGTTGTATTCCCCCATGAGCAGCATCAGGAGCTGGAGTTTGGCCCTTTCCCCCCAGGAGAGCCTGCCGATCCGCTCTTCGATCAGGGCGTCCTTCAGGCCGATGCAGCCCATCAAGGTGCGGATCTGGCCTTCCTCCCTGCCGCTTGAGAGCAGGTAGGCGCGCACCATCAGACGCGGATCAAGCTCCGTGAGGTCCTGGCGGTAGTAGCCAATCCTGATCCTGTTGGCAAAGGAGATGGAGCCCGCGTCAGGCGCGAGTTCCCCCGCGATCAGCTTCAGCAGGGTTGTCTTGCCGCTTCCGTTGGCGCCGGAAAGCCAGATTCTTTCCCCGGAACCCAGATTGAGGTAGAAATCGCTGAACACCGGGCTCCCGCCATAGGAAAAGCACAACCCGGAGATGTTCAGCAGTTCCTTGCGGGATTGCTGCACCTGGCCGAAATCCAGCTTGCGGGGCTTCTCGAAACTGGGGCGTTCCACCGCGTAGCGTTCATTGAGCATGGCGATGCGTTTTTCCACGTTGCGTGCCTGCTGCATCTGGGTGCGGGCGGCGTTGAAGATGGATTCATACACCGCGCCCCTGCCTTCAGAACGGGTTTCCGGCTGGAAGCTGCTGGCCCAGGAACGCCGTTTTTGCGCCGCCTCGCGCAGGTTGCGGAGCAGTATTTGCCGTTGCCTGTACTGGACAAGCTGGTGCTCCTTCAGTTGGGTCTGGTCGCGGGTAAAGCTCTCATAATTGCCCATGCGGACTTCCAGTTTGCCGTCCGCCAGTTCGGCTATCTTGCTGGCGGTGTTGTCGATGAAACTCTTGTCGTGCGAAACATACAAGACCGCTCCCGCGTAGGCGTTCAGCCAGTCCTCCAGCCACCTGATCTGCTCCAGGTCGAGATGGTTGGTAGGTTCGTCGAGGATCAGGATGTCGGGCTTTTCCAGCAGCAGGGCTGCTAGTTGCAGGCGGGTGGATTCTCCCCCTGAAAGGCTGGCGCAGAGCCGCTGTTTGAGCTCCATTAGATCCATTTCCAGCATCACGGAGTTGACGTCTGCCTCCCAGGATGCCAGATCCAGGCTGTGGTATTCGTGCCACAGCGTCGCCAGAGCCAAGCCCTCAGCCTCGCTCAGTTCCTGCTGGTGCTCCAGGTGCCGCAGGCGGGAGATGACCTCATACTTTGCCGGAGCTACGCCCAGCAGAAAGTCTTCCACCGTGAGTGAGGCGCTAACTTTCGTATCTTGGGGCAGATAGGATATCACGGGCTGGTGCGCGGGATAACTGATAGTCCCCTGGCTGGCTTGCAGGTCGCCGAGGATGATTCGGATCAGGGTGGTCTTGCCGCAGCCGTTTTTTCCGATCAGGGCGATCTTTTCCTGCTCCGCGATGACCAGGTCTATCCCGTTCAGGATGCTTTTATATTGGTCTGGATAGCGATAGTGGATGTTTTTTAGCTGTATGAACTGCATGCAAATCTCCTTTACAGTTTTCTGGGGATGAGCGCAGTAACAGCCCGTGAATTGAGGTGTTCAGATGTTTTTCAAGGCATGAGCTGCTACTGGTTTTTAACTCTGCTTGCGCATCTGACTAATCTCCTCTGATGATTGTTTGGTTACAGATTACAGCTTACGCCATTGTTGTCAATATCTTTCTGGGTGTTTTGCCGGTAATGAACGGGTTTCAACCCCTGATACTGCAACTGGGTGACAACCGGTTCCGTTTCCTGCTCGACGGCGCAGGTGCGGAGCGTGGCAAAGCTGATTCCCAGAGCCGCCAAGGCAGCCAGAATCCACCACCAGAGGCGGTTTCGCTTGCGGGGAGCCGGGGCGGGAGTGGCGGGGGTGATGGGCACATGTTTGCGTGGCGGCGCTGCCCGGGGCGTTGAGTATTCAGGTTTGGGAGCGGGGGCATCAGGTTTGGGCTGAGTAGTTTTTATGGTTTCAGGTTTGGCATCGGGAGCGGGAGTTTCGAAGGCAACTGCCTTTCTTTCCAGATCGATGCCGCTGTGATCGCCCTGTTTGAAAGGCAGGCTGTATTTGCGCAGAATGATCGCCAGTCCGTTGGGGGTTTTGGCCTCTCCGATGCCTCGCCCCGGCGCCTCAAAGCCCCAGCCTTCGCCATCCCGGTATAGTTTGCCCAGCACCACGGCGTTCCAGGGCTGCAAATCCATCGCCAGTTCATGCACGCAGAGGGGTTCCGCGCTGTCCGAGCCAGCATCAAAGACCTTGAGGAAAACCTTGTCCAGCACGCCCAGGCGCACCGGGTTTTCCGGCGCTTCCGGGAAGGGGCTGCTGCTGAGCGTAATCACCAGCGATTTCACTTCCTGCGGCAATTGCGCGAGATCGACCACAATCTGCTCTCCTCCGGCGGTTTGCTCTCCTTCGTGGCGCAGGGCTCCATCCTGGCAACTGGCCTGGTTAAAATAGACCAGCGCGTCCGGGGCGGGCATCAACTGATCCTTGCCCAAAAGCAGCGCGGAGGCATCCAGCAGGGCGTTTTGCCCGTCTTTGAACTGCCAGCTTACATTCAGACGCAGCTTAGAGGGTGCCTGGCCTCCGGCGGCCTGAAGCAGGTTGGCATGACCCAGGGCCTGGCCTTTTTCCACATTGATACTCATAATTTATCTCCTAAAATGTAGTTAAGTTATCTGTAGCCGGCGGCAAAACAGGAGGCGAATACCTCCGCCCTGTGCCGCGCGGAAATGCTATGCAGTTGCAATCCTTGTTCCCGATGCCGCGCCAAAAGCATCAAAAAGAGCCGGGACGCCCGGTGTCCCTCTGCCAGTAGCGTACTCCACTGCTCCCTGAACTCGCCCTTGTTCCAGTAGAGGTTGATGATCCGCGCCAAATCCTGCAGGGTGGCCATTTGGCGGAAACTGAGGCGGTCGGAAGCCAGCACCTGCCAGGGCGGGCTGTCCATCCAGAAGTAGCCGCGTTGGCTGGCGATGGCTTGCATGGGCGTGCCGGAAAGGATTTTGAGCGTGCCCAGTTGGATTTCGTGGGGCAGGCAGGCAGCCAGTTCGTCCAGCGAATGCAGCACGGAGGAAAGGGTCTCGCCGGGCAGTCCGGCCAGCAGGTCGGCATGGACGCTCACCTGGGTGCGCCGTTGCAAAGCGAGCAGCATGGCGCGGGCTTTGGGCCAGTCCGACCTTCTGCCGCAGGCTTGATTTACGGCGCGGTTCACTGTCTGGATGCCGGTTTCCAGGCGGATGCGGCCAGCCGGGGCCTGGGACAGAAGCTCGATATCCTCCTCTGACAGCAACTCGGGATAGATCTCAAAATGCCATTCGCAGGAGGATTCCAGGCCGATGGCGAACTGCCAGATGTAGCGCGCCAGGGCGGTGTTGATGTTGAAGCTGCGGTCAACAAACTTGATGGTGCGCGGGGCGAAGGACAGCAGGCGATGCAGCTCGGAACGCAGACGGCGCCTGTCCGCGGCTTGGGACACATCGAAGCGTGGCTCGTAGCGGTCATCGGTGGCGGAAAGGCAGTAGGCGCAACGGAAGGGGCAACCCCGGAAAGTCTCGTAATAGACCAGCCTGTCCCGCAGGGCGGGCCTGTCCGCGGCGCGATAGGGGAAGGGCAGTTCCCGCAGCGGGGGAGCGGGGTGTTCCAGTTCTCCCCCCGGCAGGGTGAAAGCGCTGTCAGCCAGATGGCGCAGGGCTCCCTCGCCGGGGCCTTTCACCACATAATCCTGCGGACGCAGCCCATAGGCGGTGCCATCCGCGTCGGGGCCGCCGAGGACTATCCTGCTCTGGGGTTGCAGCTTGGCGAGTTCCGGAAGCAGCGCCTGCAGCATGCTCCGGTTCCACACATAGGCGGAAAAGCAATAGATGCCGGCCTTGTGGCTGGCGATCCTCGCCAGGATCTCAAACAGCGGCTCGCTGGTGGTAAACTCCAGCAGCTTCACGCGCAGGGGCAGGCCTTTCATGCAGTTGCGCAGATAGCGCAGCGCCAGGCTGGACTGGTACCAGGCGCTGTTGATGGTAATCAGGCAGAGGCGTTGAGCCGCGGGAGCAGATTTATTCAGGTTTTCAAATTTCCTTGTAGGCAGTCCAGCACTTAAAATCCTGCGGCAGGGCTGAAAATCCGGCCTTTTCATAGACCCGGTTCGCCGCGGGGATTTCCGAGTAGAGGTAGAGGTGGTTGTCGTTGATCTGGCGGCTGTATTTTACCAAATGGTCAAGCATGGCACCCGCGAAACCACGTCCGCGGAACTTGTCCCGCGTGAAGATGTCACTCACCCGGCTGTATCCGGCGAACACACTTACTGAGGCGAAAGAGGCCAGTTCGTCGCCGACGAATCCCGCCAGCAGATGATAGGATGGATTCAGCAGGTGGCGTTCCACCGCTTTGATGGTCCAGTCGCCGCCATATTCCAGGGCGATGGTCTCCATGATGTCGATGCTCAAGGTCCGCAGGCGTTCGATGCGCAGTTCAGGCACGGGACGAAAGCTGCTCTCATGGTCATACAGAAAGAACTGATCCTCGTGGATTTGGACTGTGAAGCCGCGGTTTTCCAGAGCGGTGCCGATCTTTTCCAGTTCATTGGGTGTGTAGGATTGGTAGATTCTGGGGACTATGCCCTTGGACTTGAAAAAAAACTCGATGTCGCGAACCGAAGCTTCCGCTCCGAGGTGGTCTGTGATGATTGCGTGGTTGGAGTCGTGGGATCTCTTGTTGCCTTCATTCCAGAAAAGCATCCCATAGTCTTTTGTTGTCATGTTTGTAAACCGTTGCGGAAAGCGCAGCTCGGTTTCCAGCATACGGTTCATGTTGAATGGCATGGGCATGGCATCCTCCTTTCATGGTTGCATACGACTAAACACATTATATCCGGTGGCTTAAATTTGTCAAGCAGGCTCTTTTGTTTCGGGAGGGCGCAGGCTCAGGCAGGCATCTGACGCGCCGATAAGACAAGGACAGCATCAAACTTTTATCCCCAGCCCAAAAAAGTGCTTGCCAAAGATCAAAGCCCGCCAAAGGATGCGGTATCAGTTCCCGATCCTGCCACAGAGAGGAGTTTGAATGGATAGTATCCCGAAGCTGGGCATTTCTTCCTGCCTGCTGGGCAACAAGGTGCGCTACGACGGCCGGCACAAATATGACAACTGGCTGGTGGAGGCCTTGGGGCGCCACGTTCAATACGTTCCGGTCTGTCCGGAGACGGAGTGCGGCCTGCCCGTTCCCCGTGAGCCCATGCGCCTGGTGGGCGAGGTCAGCAAGCCCCGCATGGTAACCGTCAGCACCGGCATCGACCATACGCCCCGGATGCTGGACTGGTGCTCACTCGCTATCGCCCGGTTGGCGGAGGAGGAACTCTGCGGCTTTGTTTTCAAAAGCAAATCACCCTCCTGCGGCCTGGAGCGGGTGAAGGTCTTTCCCGTTGGGGGCGGAACCGGAGCCAGGAAGGGCACGGGCATCTTTGCCCGCGAGTTCACTCGCGCCTTTCCCATGTTGCCCGTGGAGGAGGAGGGACGCCTGGAGGAACCTTTGCTGCGGGAAAACTTCATCGGGCGCGTCTTCATCATGCAGCGCTGGCTGGAACTGCAAAGACGGGGGCTGACTCCGGAAGCGGTGATGGATTTTCACCACCGCCACAGACTGCTGCTGATGTCCCACAGCCCCGAAGCTTGTGGTGTTCTTGACAAACTGTTGGAGGAAGCCCAAACCCATAAACCGCAGGACTTTGCCCAGACCTATCTGCGCCTGTTCATGCAAGCTGCCGCCAGGCCCGCTACTCCCGCCAAACACCTGAAGGTGCTGCGCCATATCATGGGCTGTTTCAAACGGGAACTTACCCCGGGCGAAAAAGCTGAATTGCTGGAGCAGATCGAGGCCTACCGCCTGGGCCAACAGCCCCTCAGCGTGCCCCTCACCCTGCTCGGGCACTACGCGCGGGAATACGGCAAGGAGCAGCTGAACGACCAATACTACATCAATCCCGATCCCCGCGAGCTTGCCATGCGCGAGCACGTCTGAGACTGAGCGGAGGACGCGGCAGGCTCTGATGCCAATTCGCTTTCATGTAATTTTATAAGGTGGAAAGGTGTTTTTGAGGTGGAAAGGTGAAATGGTGGAAAGGTGCCCCCGAAACAAAGTCCACCAGACCATATACTGTGTCATCCCGGGCAGACGGGGCCCCTCCGGGGTGGCTGACCCGGGATCCAGTCTTTTGGAAATGACCACCCGGCCCAGAAACAAGTGCCAACAGACTACATACTGTGTCATCCCGGGCAGACGGGGCCCCTCCGGGGTGGCTGACCCGGGATCCAGTCTTTTGAAAATACCCGTGTAAAGATGAAATGGTGCAATCCAGTTGTATAAATACAAACTAAACAATATAAGCCAAATCCAGGCTTCCCGTACCTACTCAACCTGTCAGCGGCCTGAAAACTGGCACTTTGCCGAAAGCCATCTGTCTCAAGCAGTTGTAAACAGGCGGTGAGACCCTTGCCAAATAATGCACCCGCCTGAAACAAATGCCTCCCTCATTTGACAGGGTGGGCTAAGTCTATATTTTCCTTAGGTCATCCTTAACTTGGTTAGGGATGACCTAAGGATGATGGCATCAAAGCCAGGAGCAGCAAGGGAGGGAGCTATGAAGGATTATGCGGAATATTGCCGTTGTATTTGGTGAATGTAATACTATATTGATTGCGTTTGTTTTGGAGCTTGGTTGCAGATTCTAAAAGACTGGATCACGGGTCAAGCATGCGCTTGCCCGGGATGACACTGTATGTAGCCTGGTGGACTTGTTTCGGGGGAACCTTTCCACCATTTCACCTTTCCACCTTTCCACCTCAAAACACCTTTCCACCTTCAAAAATCCTGCTGATCCTGTCGATCCTGTTATCCGCGTTCTATTTCCTTTCCACAGCCATTTCCAAAAGACTGGATCACGGGTCAAACCACCCCACCAAACCGCTTCGCGCTTTGGCGAGGACCCCGGTAGCCCGTGATGACACAGTATGTAGTCTGTTGGCGTTTATTTCTGGGTCGGGTGGTCGTTTCTAAAAGACTGGATCCCGGGTCGCTGCCCGGGATGACACAGTATATAGTTTGGTGGACTTTGTTTCGGGGGCACCTTTCCACCATTTCACCTTTCCACCTTTCCACCTCAAAACACCTTTCCACCTTCAAAAATCCTGCTGATCCTGTCGATCCTGTTATCCGCGTTCTATTTCCTTTTCACAGCCATTTCCAAAAGACTGGATCACGGGTCAGTCCTGCGGCTGCGGGTAGTCCTTGATGGCCAGAACCTTGTAAAAGCGGCGGGGCGTCAGCAACCCGGAGCTGTCCGTGAAGCCGGGGCTGAAACTATCCCCCAGCCAGGTAAAGCCCGAGTAGGGGTCGGCGGAAGAGAAGATGGCGTAGCGGTCGGGCACGATGGGTTGTCCGCGGCTGTTGAGCGTCACGGGGTTCCAGTTCAGCAGCAGGCCGTCCGCTCCGGCGCTGAGGGTGAGGGCTTGCGGAGCCAGGGGCGGAGCGGGGTCGGTGTTGAAAACCGCCGGCTGGCCGAGCACATCCAGGGTGTCCAGGATCACGCCCAAAGCGTCTTCCAGATTATAGCCGAGGTCCAGGATATCCTTCAAGGCAAAGGCCGAAGCAACGCAGCGATATGAACCGTCGCTATGGTAGATTGCCACAGGGTGATCGGGATGGGAGGCGTTGAGGGTGCTGAACAGCACACTGGCGCCGGGCAAAGCGGGCAGGGGAAGATAGGTCTGGGGATCGCTCTGCGCGTATGCCAGCAGGACATCCTGTCCGGCGTAGTCGCAGCCCAGGTTTTCGATTATGACCGTGCCTTGCCCCACGGTGGTGCCAAAGCTTTGCCAGAAAGGATCGGCGGCATCCCAATCCACATCCCCCTCCAGATAGATGCTGCCTCCGCCAGCCAGATAGGAACTGAGCAGGGCGTGGTCGAGGGAATCCGGTTGCGGAGTGTAGGCGTCATCTCCCCAACCAAAGAGGCAAAAGACGGCGGCAAAGCGGCTGATATAGTCGTAATCCTGGATCAATTTGTCCGTGTAGATCACGTTGAAGCGCCCGCAGCGCCCCAAAGCCTCCACCACGGGCAAGCCGTCGGAGGCGGTGGGTTCATAGACCAGTATTTCCGCCAGGGGAGCCTGCTCCCAGCCTCCGCGCCCCACAGCCGGATCGCCGAAGAGCAGGTAGGTGTACACGTTTTGCAGCTCGGGATAGATGATCCCGCCGTCGTCCAGGGGGTCGCCGAAGAGGAAGTATTGGGTGTGGGTGAGGTTTGCCCAGGCCAGCGCGGCGCCGCAGGACATCCGGTTGCGCGCCAGGTTCTCCACAAAGAGGTGGTTGTAGGAGCCGAGCCCGCCCCAGCCGGGGTTTTGCCAGCCCACCTTGTACCAGCCCGTGCGCGTGGCGGCGATCACGTTCACCGCTTTCTTTGCCATGGCGTATTCTGCCAGGCATTCGGGCGTGTAGGAGGTGTCCAGCATGCCGTTGTTGCAGGAAGCGGCAAAGATGATCAGGCCATCGGGGTTGGCAAGGCCATCAAAACTCGTTTTGCTTACCATAGTATAGCCGTTCATCTCGCCGGAGTCCGCGATCTGGTTGGCGTTGGTGTCTTCCCGCCAATACTTGCCGGAAGAAGAGGCGTAGGAGCCATGCGCGCTCCAGTTCAGCAAGCCGAAGCTGTTGGCGCTGAGCTGGCTCTTGAGGTTGTTGTAGCTCAGGGGCAGGTCGGAAGGATAGGATGGCATGATGCCCTGCCGTTCGTAAAGGGTGGTGCAATCCCAGTCGGTGAGAACGGTCTGGCGGGAGTGTTCCAGTTGGGATGCGCCATCTGTGGGGGCAAAGACGATGAGGGGTTGGCCGGGGAAGTTCAGCCAGGCTCCCGCCAGCAGGGCGCTTTGTTTCCACGGGGCTTGGGATTGGTCGTAAGCCACTGTCCGGGCGGCGATCTGCGCGGCGATTGCGGCATCGTTGGTGGAAATCCTGCCCACCAGCACCTCCGGGGTGTAATCGCAAAGCCAGTCCTGCTCTCCCGCCTGGGAATAGTATTCGCCGAGGCGGCCATCCCCGTCGCTGTCCAGAATGCTGCTCAGGTCTCCATAATAGAAATCCGAGGGCACCGTGGCCGAGCCATTGGGCGTGGGGGTGGTCTTCAGCACCGGCACTGTGTCATGGTCTCCCACCAGCAGCAGGTAGCTGAAGGGATGGGAATTGTATTCCGAGATCAGGTAGTTGCGCAGCTTCTCGCCGGGGCTGTTGCCCGTGCCGTTGGCAAGGATGGTGGAGATGTCCGCGAAGGAGGTCGCCAGCCCCTGGCTTTGGCGGAAGCTTTCCAGGGCGGAGATAGCGGCGTAGAGGGAGGGAGTGCTCACGATCAGATAGTCGTAGCTGCGGCTCTGGACAGGGGCATACCAACGGGGCAAATCCTGTGGGTTGGCGAAGAAAGTATCCAGCTTTTCCCGACCCAATTCGTCCATCACGGGCGGAATCCTGCCGCTTTTCGGGAAGGCGCTCCAGTTCAGCTCCAGGTGCAGCTTTTGCTGGCAAATCCAGTCCTTGCCGCTCCAGACCGCTGGCAGAACCCTGAAACGGGCGAAGACCAAGTCTCCCCATCTGCCGGTGCCGCAATAGGTCACCTGGGGCGAGGAAATCACGGCGGGACGGGCATCCAGGGACTGTTCGCCGTCGCTGAAGGCGGAGTTAATCCCCGGCGCGGGAGCTTCCAGGCGCAGGGGTTGGTAGAAGCTGGCGGAGTATGAGATGTCCTTCGCGCCCGCGGGCAGCAGGATGTTCAGGGAGCGGCCAGGCAGGCGGGGGTATCCCGGAGCGGTCAGCGCGCCCCAGCCTGATTCCTGGAGTTCTTTGTGAGGATCGAAACCTGAGAGATCGACCTCGAAGCTCAGGCTTTCCGCGGCAAGATTGCCCGCAAGCAGCAGAGCAAAAGCCACAAGGGACAGCAGCGCTCCGGCGGGTCGCGGCTTGCGTTTCAGGGCAGAGAGAAGTCTGCCAAATCTGGTAAAAAGCATGGTTACCTCCACAAGGGGGTTAAATGAATATCTTTCACTCTAGCACAGCTAATTACTTCTGAGTGACAGTCTACTGCCGCCAAAGATTTCTGTCAATGTAATTGTTTGGGCTTGTTCGTCTTTAGTGAATGCCACGCGATGCAAACGCTTTTTTGCCGTGATGTTTTTATTGACGGATTTACCGCTTTTCCCACTATGTTTTCAGCAGAATAAAAAAACTTTGAGGGAGGTGCCAATGAGCCGCCCCACCTATATTCTCAAGCTGGCTGTTGTCTTGCTGCTGGCAGTTTTTGCCACGCAAGCCGCCGCCTATTACACCACCAATATGCCCACCCAGGTGCGGCAGCCAGACGGCAAAATGCTGGATCTGCTTGCCAGCGGGGACGAATATCACAACTGGCTGCACGACAAGGACAACTTCACCATCATCCAGAATCCCCAGACCGGCTGGTATTGCTATGCCCAGCGCGCGGGAGAGGGTGTGGAGGCCAGCCCGTTAATCGTGGGGGAAGGTGATCCCCGCAGCCTGGGACTGGAGCCCGGCATCAATATCAGCGAGGCGCTATACAAGCAGCAGCGCCGTGAGAGATTCTACAGACCGGTAGAGCGCGACGCCCCCACCACAGGCACCATCAACAACCTGGTGATCTACATCCGCTTTTCGGACGAGACAGAGTTTGGGCAGCAGAACTCCATCTATGATGGCTGGTTCAACACCAACACCAGCTCCCAGAAAAGCTACTTTCTGGAAGCCAGCTACAACCAGCTTACCGTGAACACCCATTTCTATCCCGTCCCGTCGGGCGGCTACGTTGTCTCCTGGCAGGATAGCCATCCCCGCGCCTACTATCAGCCCTACAACGCCAGCACCAATCCAAGCGGCTATTCAAACGACGACCAACGCCGCGACCGGGAATTTACCCTGCTGCAGAACGCCGTCAATGGAGTCAGAAGCCAGATTCCCAGCAGCCTGACCATCGACTCTGACGGAGACGGGCAGGTGGACAACGTGGTCTTCATCGTGCGTGGCGCAGCCGGAGCCTGGAACAACCTGCTCTGGCCCCACCGCTGGGCTATCTATGACCGCTATGTGTACATCAATGGCAAGCGGGTCTACGACTTTAATTTCCAGCTCCAGAACTTTCTCGCCGATCGCGGCGTGGGCGTGATTTGCCACGAGTTTTTCCACACCCTGGGCGCTCCCGACCTTTATCACTATACGAGCAACGGGATCAGCCCGGCAGGAACCTGGGACCTGATGAACAGCGACCAGAATCCGCCCCAGCACATGACCGCCTTCATGAAATGGAAGTATGGCAACTGGATTTCCAGCATCCCCACCATCAGCGCGGACGGAGTCTATACCCTCAATCCCCTCACTTCATCCACCGGACAGTGTTTCCGCATAAACTCCAACAACTCAAGCCAATACTATGTGGTGGAATTCCGTAAGAAGACAGGCACCTACGAAAGCTCCGTCCCCGGCTCCGGCCTGCTGGTTTACCGCATCGACACCAGTTGCGGTGACGGCAATGCCGAAGGGCCGCCGGACGAGCTGTATGTTTACCGCCCTGGCGGCACCACCACCGCTAACGGAACCATCTCCTCCGCCCATTTCAGCCAGGAGACAAGCCGTACCAAAATCTACACCGGCACCGATCCCTCCCCCTTCCTGCAGGATGGCTCGGCCGGTAACCTCTATCTCTGTGAGATCGGCTCTTCCGCGGGCAATACCATGAGCTTCCGCCTGGGCCCTCCCTTTATAAACTTTGTTCCCAATCCCTATGTTCAGAGCTTCGACGTCACCGATTATCCTCCCGGAGGCTGGACCAGCCAGGCGCAGAACGGCAGCTACACCTTCACTCGGGTCACCAGCGGCAGCTACCCTTCCTGCACCCCCCAATCCGGAGCGGGAATGCTGCGTTATGAAAGCTACGCCGCCCCGTCTGGGAACTCCGCCCTGCTCGTCAGCCCCCGCATCGAGGTGAGCAACCATTCAGGCTTTGACTACGGGCTGTTCTTCTGGATGTACCGCGATGGCAACCTAAGCACCGCGGCTGATAAGATCGAGGTCTATCTGAACAGCAGCGCGAACCTGAGCGGCAGCCCAATCCTGCTGGGAACCATCCACCGGGCAATGCAGCTTAATCCGGTGGAAAGTTCGGTCGGCTGGAAAAACTACAGCTTCGACCTTCCCTTCAGCGCTGCGGGCAACTACTATGTGGTCTTCCGCGCCGTCAGCGCCTATGGTTACAACATGTTCCTGGACAACATCCGCATCACCCAGTTGCCCTTTGCCGCGCATACTCCCAGCCCCGCGCACCTCTCCACCCGCGTAATGACCAACACCCAACTCGCCTGGCAGAGCGGCGGCGGCTCGCCCACAGGCTACAAGCTCTATCTGGGCACAAGCAATCCTCCTGCCTTTTTGGCAAATGTGGGCAACAATCTGAGCTACAGCCCCAGCCTCGCTTCCAACACCACCTACTATTGGTCGGTCGTGCCCTACGGCCCCGGCGGGAACGCCGTCAACTGCCCCGTCTGGAGCTTCAGCACCATCGCCGCCAACGACCTGCAGGCCATTCAACTGTGGGGAACGGGCTGCGGCAGGATGGGCGAAGCGCTGCATTTTGACCTGGACGTGAAAAACAACGGCAGCCAGACCCAGAACTCCTATCAGGTGCGCCTGATGTCCACCGGCCAGGGCGTACTGGCAAGCCAGCAGGTGAACGGGCCTCTGGCGATGGACGCCTCCGCCACCCACACTCTGACCTGGACACCATCCGCGAGCGGCCATTACACGGTGTATGGCGAGGTGCTGCTGAACGGTGACGAGATAAGCGGCAACAACAGCAGCCCCCAGGAAGCCGTCCATGTCCTTTCCCCGCAGGATCACATCGCCAATGTGGGGAATCTTGCCACGGCCTCCACAACCAACACTCTCCCGCTCAATTTCTATTGGAAAAACAGCCTCAGCGAGACCGTCTATCTGGCGGAGGAGCTGCAGATGCAGTCCGGAACCCTGCAAGGGGTGGTGTATGTGAACAACTTCAGCCAGGATCTGGCCAACAAACCGGTGAAGATCTGGCTCAAGAACACCAATGCCACCAACGTCAGCACCGGCTGGCTACCCTTCAGTGGCTATCAACTGGTCTTCGATGGCATGGTGGATTTTCCCTCGGGAAGCAACCTCGTCTTCATCCCCTTCAGCGCGCCCTTTGCCTATAACGGGCAAAACCTCGCCCTGCGCTGCAACCGCCCGATGGATACGGCCTACTTTTCCTCCGATAATAAGTTCTATTACAACACCTCTACTGTGCAGCCTTCCCGCAGCCGCTATATCCAAAGCGACAATACTGCTTATGATCCAGCCGCGCCTACGGCACCGGGAACCCTGTCCAACAACATCCCCGTGACTTCCTTTATCGCGGAGAATGCCGCTTTGCCGCCGCTGCCCGCGCCACAGGTGAGCATTAGCCAGTCGGGAACGAATATCTCCCTCACCTGGGATGTCCAGCCCGGATATCACGGCTACAAGGTCTTTGCCTCGGACAATCCTTACGCGTGGCCCGGACAGCCCACCGCCACGGTCTATGAACCGCAGTTCAGCACCGGTTCAGCGGCACGTATGTTCTTCAAGGTATTGGCGTTCTCGCAGCCGACCTCCCTGCCTCAACTGCCCCGCGGTTCCTGGCTCAGGCAGGGTGTGAATCTGCCCGCCGACCCTCCCGGTACTATGCCAGACAAGGATTAGCCTCACAGGGAGCGGCAGGCTTTCCGCCAAAGCCGCCCTCATGGCTCATGCCAGTTCGCTTTCATCAAGCTCTTTTATACTATTTGTAAACTGACTTTCTCTTGTAAAGTCAGTGTAAAGGTGTTTTGAGGTGGAAAGGTGTTTTGAGGTGGAAAGGTGTTTTTGAGGTGGAAAGGTGGAAAGGTGAAATGGTGGAAAGGTTCCCCCGAAACAAGTCCACCAGGCTATCTACTGTGTCATCACGGGCAAGCGCATGCTTGACCCGTGATCCAGTCTTTGGGAAACAACCACCCAGTCCCGAAACAAACAACCCCAGACTAAAAGTGTGTCATCACGGGCTGTCGGGGTCCTCGCCAAAGCGCGTAGCGGTTTGGTGGGGTGGTTTGACCCGTGATCCAGTCTTTTCGAAACAACCGTAGGAAGGTGAAATGAAATCCGGTTGTAATAATGCAAGCTAAAGAGTATTATCCCAGAAACACGATACATCTGCGATACAAAGGAGCCAAAAGCCGGATTCCCCTCCTCCCTTCCATATCGCTATCATTTTGCCCCGCAAAGCGTTAGCCCATCATCCTTAGGTCATCCTTATAAATTACTAATCTTTCCTAGTTATCTAAGACATTGGGGCACACTAAAATAGGTAAAAATAGCACTTGACAAAAACACCTCGTATCTTTTTATTGCATAAGCAATTAACCAAATATCAAGAACGAGGTGTTAAGATGAATTTCCTAAGAATAGCCCAAATCAGTCAAGTGAAATCTTCAGATTTGATAGAGCACAATGCTCATTTCCTGTTCAAACGCTTTAGGT
>Ga0208196_1000064_pt1 | contig 142069 bp, 134 predicted proteins | sample AD_JPNNA7_MetaG_FD_184443 | JGI IMG/M metagenome (GOLD analysis project Ga0208196, IMG submission 184443) | Active sludge microbial communities of municipal wastewater-treating anaerobic digesters from Japan - AD_JPNNA7_MetaG (SPAdes) (version 2) | ecosystem: Engineered > Bioreactor >...
CTATTACAACGAGAGGCGGTATCACTCAAGCATTGGAATGGTACAGCCGTTGAAGTTCACGAAAGAACAAGTTCGGCATCTCACAATAAATCGTTTGCAGGTGGTTTCCTAAACGGGGCCCAGAACCCCGGAGTATCTCATCGAGGCCATAAACCACCACCATGCGCCGTACAACAGCACCCCGAAATTCCACGATATCGTCAATGTCATCTACCTTGCCAACATGATGGCAGGCATCGAGGACCGCCGTTACAGTTATTATTACATAGACGAAAGCATTCTCGAGAAGTACAACCTGCTGGACGTCAACAAGTTCACCGAACTCCATAACCGGTTGAAAGGCAGATTCGAGCCGGCGAAGAACACCTGAGGAAATGATGAAACGACCGGCGGCGCAGGACTCTTATTATCTGCCCCTGATATCCCGTTCGCCCCGCGCCTTTTCCGCCTGCTCCACTTTCACATCGACAAACCAGACCGGCGGGAAGGAAAGACCTTTTGTGCTGAAATAATCGTTCCGCCTGACGATATCGCTCAGGCTTGCCTTGATGCACGGCGGCAGGTAATCGGCGCCCAAGCCCTTGATGACGGGGATGAGGGAAATACCGTACGCCGAACCGCTGTCCTTTTTCACCCTGACCCCGAGGGGAAACACGAATCCCGTCTTCTGACGTTCGATGAAAAAATCAATGAAAGCGGTGCCCGGGGCGTTCACCCAGAAGGATACGGTCCCGTCTGATAGAAGGGCCCTTCCGGCGGTTACGGGTCCGGAGGCGCTACGGCCGGCGGTTTTACCCGTTCCCCGCTTCACCAGCAGATCGATGTTGTCTTCCAGCTTTTCCTGGTTTATGATATGTTCCATGGTCGCCCGGGTATACGTTCTGGTCATGTCGTAGGGGTTCGGAAGCGCCTGTTTTTCAGAGATAAAGATCTCTTCCAGAAACGACTTCGGTTTCGCATGCTGTTTGCGCTGGCCCTTCCTGGAATAGAGACCCTTCCGCCATTCCCCGTCCGGGACGCGGGACCTGAACAGCCTGCCGTTTTCCATGAACACCTCGACCCCCTCGCCGGCGGGGTCAAAGAGCCTCTGGTGATAGGCCGCGTGGGAGTGGATGCCGCCGGTGATCCTCGCCAATCGGTCAGGGACCTCGCTCAGGTCGCCCGGAATCCCCCCCAGCGACACGGCGTTGATGACGATCCCCCTGTTACGCGCCATGACGCCGTACGTGTCGGCGCTCCCGGCCCCGATGCGGGAATTGGATATCAGTACGATAACCTTCTTCGCTGCGGAACGCCACTTGATGTTCCTGACGGCATACTTGAGCGATTTCATGAATTCTTCCTGGCCGGCGCTGCCGCCCGGTTTCAGCTTGTCAAGCTCTTCGCGCACCGATGGTATCGAGTTGACCGATACGGTCGACGAGGGATAGGCCGCGCGGTCTGAAAAGGGCACCACGTAAAACCTGGTGTCTACCCGGCGGCTGTCGATCAGGTGCGACGCGAGGCCCACTGCCGCGTTCTTGACCGACGGCCAGTCCCGGTGTATCCGGTATGAAAGGTCCACCAGGAGCACCAGGTCCATGGAACCGCCGCCGGCACTGTCAGGGTTAAATGCCGTTTTGTCGCGAAAGGCCCGCAATGCTTCACCGATTTCCTTTTGGGCAAGGCCGAAGATGTCTTTGTCAGCGACCCGGGCCCGGGCAACGACCTTCCGCTCGCGTACCGAATACAGCACGCTTTCGGAACGGTATTTCCCGCCCTGGCGCGTCAGGCTTCCCAGAAGGAAATGATCGATTTTGAGGGTCTTTCCCATGACATCGAGGTCTTCCTTTGTTATCACGTCCTGGGGCGACAGCTTCATGCGTTCCAGGTCCAGGTCAACCTCCCGCGGAGAGGCTATCTCGACGTCATCTTTCAGCAGCAGCGAGGCGACCGAAAGGAGGCGCGAATACTCGCCGCCCGTCGATTCGGGAAAATCAGCGGAAGAATTCTCCACCTTGTAAGGAATGATGGCAATCTCGGCATGGAGGGCGGATGCGCCCAGCAGGAACAGAACAGCCGCCATCATTGATGCCTTTTTTTTCATGTCAGCGCCCCGCACGATGATTCTTCCTGGAAAGGAAATGCTTGACGTGGATGACAAGGGCATTCCTCATTTGCGGACCGAACTGTGAGCCGCTGAAGTCTACCCCCAGCAAAAAGCCGCCGGCATCTTTCTTGTAGACCCAGACAATGCGCCCTGATATGGTGATCGGACTGCTTTCCTTAAAATTCATGTCCAGGACTATGATGTCCTGCGAAATGAGCTTGTTGATCATGGCAGCATCATCCAGGCCGATCCTGACTCCTCCGGTCGAAACATCGATGATAGTTCCCTCGCTTTTAGATTCGACCAGGTTTCCGTTCCGAATTCTTTCGGAGAGTTCTTCCATGAAGGCGTCAATGCGTTCAGCATCGCCGCCGGTTATGGGCCTTTCCCTGTTCATGGCGCTGAGATACGCAACGGGGAATTCCTTGCCCACCAGGGGATAATACATGATCGGCCTTACGAGAAGCGAGTGTATGCTGGCGCTGTTGTTCTGGAGCCACTGACGCAGGGTATCGCGCAATTCCACCGAGTTTGTCGATTCAAAATACGCATTGTTATCGTTAAAAAATCCGGACACGTCAGAGGTATCTTCGATGTGCAGGACCCTGCCCGATTCCATGACGTAACCGACTGCCGGTGAAAGGTCTTTGTCATCCCTGAAATTGACCTTCTTTACATCAATACCCTCGATCCTGTTGATATATTCTTCAACGATCATCCGCACTGACAGGGACTTCCTGAAATCGCTTTCACGCTCGAGGATTTTTATTGTCGCAATGCCGCTTGCCCGGGGGAAGTCCCCATCGAACCGGGTGCGTTCATGCTCGCGCTTGTCCAGGGCGATGGAGCAATTGTTTATCCGGGCGACGTAACTGTTGGCCGGAAAACGGGCTTCGGCCGGCGACAGGATATCAAGATTGAAATCAATGAACCGTTCCCGGACGACGGTGAAAATCTGGGCCTGCTCTTCTTCGATGGGCCGATTAAATTGCAGCACCAGAGTGGTATCATCGACACGGCCAAGGTACTGGACCGGTTCAATTGCAAACTCCTCGCGGAGGTAAAGATGCTCGAAATCGACATACTTTTCCAGGACCCTTTTGATCGCATCAACATTGGTGGCGCTTTTAAGGCTTCTTGGATTGTCGCGGAGGAATGAAATGGTTTTATCCAACTGGAGTCATCCTGTGCAATAATAAGCAGATGTCATGGTACATAATCGTACAAAAACGCCTGAATTTTAAGCAAATTATTGCGGTCAACAGGACCCGGTGGCTAACCTCGTGGATCATTCATCATATTCCCTGTCGGGCGCGGGGGGCGGCAAGTGCCCCTCGGATAACGCGTCGTCGCGATTATAGCTGCGATGGCCGCGACGGTGACAGGGCTTCCAGCGCCGTCCACCGTCATGGTAGCGGCATGGGTCATCATGGAACCTGCTGCAATCCCGGTCACGCCATCCATGGGTGCCGCCGTAGATGCTGTCCGGATCGAAATCCCGGGGATCAAGGAACTCACGCCCCATGATCACGTCACGATGCCAGTCCCTGCAGTCATGGCGGTCCCATAACTCCCGGTAGTCCTTCCGGCCGCAGCATGTATCGCAGCAGTCGCGGGAACACGAAGAGCCGGAAAAAACAATGACGAGGAAATTGATAATCGTTGCGGTCATGATGATTCGTTTCATCGGGTTCCTCCCTTGCATGCGCGGCCCCATGCGGTTTATGCACCATCGCATGCCATGCATTGTAACGGTCAAACATGAAAATGTCAATCCTTTCATGAAAAGGAGGTCGCGCAGAGTGAGGCCAATCCTTGATAGGGCGGACCGGCGACGGGCGCCCATCAGTAGCTCCACCCTTTATAGAGGGGCGTCAGTTCACAATCATTGGGGAAGGGCCGGTCCGATATGACAAGGACCGATTTTTCCCCGCGTTCCGGCTTCCCTCCCTGTTCCCGCGGCGGCAGGTGGTGGCTCTCGGTCTTGACGCGGCCGTAATATTTCCTCCCTGCCTCAAGGCCGTATTCAACCAGCAGAAGTCTCTCCCCTTCCCCATCATCGAGAATTGAACGCAGGGATTTTTGCCTGTCCGATTCGGGGTTTGACAGCTCATCTTTCCTGTAATTCCGCTCAACGGAAGGGGCGATGCAGGTGCGGACCTGGGAATACCGGCAATCAACGGCATAGGGGCCATACATGATGGTGAAGTCGTCCGCGGTGTGAAAGAGGATGCGGTATGTTGACCTGATGTCATCGCGGCCGCAAAAGGCAACGGCCTCGTAATGGACATAGGATCTGCCGGTAAAAAAGGACACATGTTCCGCGCCGGCGACGGTCAGTTCAAAGGGATCCGTTCCCTTGACCTGTCGGGTAAATTCATGGAAATCCATTTGTTTAACTGTCCTGTTTTTCGCCGGCAAGGCCGGTTCCGGCCGTAGGGCCGGCACCGCGCAGATGACAAGGCCCATGACGGCGATCCACGGCTTCAGGGTCATTGCCGCACCTTATACCGCGTCCGGTACGCTTCGCACCAGGGATGTGCCGTCGTAGAGGAATTTCTTGGAACCCTGAAACTCGTCCCCGAGGCCGGAAGCGACATAACAGCCGCCGCCGATGCGCGCGCCATCGGCGATACGACAGTCCTTACCCACCAGGGTGATGCTAGAAAACAGGGACCGGGGGAAATCGGCATTCTTGATGAATTCCTCGTTTGAACCGATCCGGCTGGAATTGCCGATGTTCAGATAGGTCGACTCTTCCTTCAGGTCGGTGCGCTCATCAATGATTGCCCTCACGATCCGGGCCCCCGACCCGATGCGGTTATAGGGAAGTATGATGGAATCCTTCACCAGGGTCTGCTCGCCGATTTCGACGCCGGGATATATGATGGAATTCTCGACGGTCCCGTTTATTTTACAAAAATCCGACACGAACGACCTGACGACCTTCCCGTGCCTGCCGATGTGGGCAATGCCGCCCGACGCGATCTGGCTCTTGATGATCTGTTCCCGGTAGAGCATGCCGAAGATCTCGGGGTCCCAGATGATATCCCGGCTCAAGGTGTAATACTCGGGCACGTTCTTGATGGGCCAGTAATAGGCATCGAAACTGCTTTTGGATATGCCCGTGTTGATGAGGATATTGATGATCATCTCAAAGAGGTTGGGAGCGCTCCGCTTTTCCTTGATGGCCCCTTTGATCACGTTCAGGAGGGTCTTCTGGTCTGAAATGAGCACCGTGTAGGCCATGGTCGGCTTGCCGTCCATGTTCAGCCGGAAAAGGACCGCGCCGGTCTTCTTGGCCTTGTATTTTTTTATGATAGTGGCAAAATCAATGATCGAGGGATTGTCGCCGTTATAAATGACGTAATACTCCGTGTTGCTTTCCAGGATAAGATTGTAGCATACCTTGATGTCTGAATATTCCCGGGTTATCACCTTGATGGGGGGGAACTTCATGTCGCCGAAGGGGCCATAGCGGTCAACGTACCGTTCAAGGTCGTCGTCCAAGTTGTTGTATATGATGGTGGTCCGCGCCCTGGAGGTGAAGGAATTGCGCAGCGTGAAATCAACGACCCGGAACCGTCCGCCGATGGGAAGCATGTACCGGGACCTCGACTCCGTCAGCGAAAGAAGCAGGTCGTTTCTGGTTCCCGGATATGATATTATCGTAAAATCTTCCATTAAATGGTTCCCCGGTGATGTTACGCGGCATAATGAATGCTGTAAAAACCTGAACTCTGTTAAACTGGGTGATATAAATAATTTGTGCAACAAAAAATCAATTAAAAAATATTCTTTTCCCGAATTACCCTGGATACCAACCGCTGTCATTGCCGCATGACCTCGCAAAATGACCGGCACCGCCCATGCATAGTGCCGGACGACAGGTGGACTCCCCGCCTGGTATCCCGGCGGCACCCGTCATCTGGTGCGGGTTTCTTCGACCAGTCCTACGGAAAAATATTTTAAAGTTGACACGATTCATCACTCCATTGATATTCACAAGAGACAACAGCGTTGATCTCCATGTGGACTGAGGCCGGCCTCATGCCATATAGGATTATAGATTCTCATATTTACAAAAGAGGATTCAGGTGGAAATAAAAAAATGCATGCCTTTAGCCGTCGCAGTTATCATCGGAATGTTCATTGTTTCCTGCAAGCTTGATCCCTGGACGAGCGGAGATACACCCACTGACATCGTCACCATAACCAAGACGACAAGGGCCTTTGACAAGGAAAAATCGTCAGGCAAGGAATACAAAAGCCAGGTCGGCGCGGTTAAAATGTCCCACAAGGTCCATGAGGACAAAGGGATTCCCTGCGAGAAGTGCCACCACAAAAAAGGCAACCCTGACCGCGAGAAAAAATGCGCCCTGTGCCACACCGGCGACAACGGCTACAACACCATGCACGGCCTCTGCCTCGACTGCCATATAGCTCGCAAAGAAGGGCCGCAGAAGTGCAAGGAATGCCATTGATAACCTGAATCATGAAGAGAACGCCAAAAAGGGGATGACAGCATTCCCTTTTTTTTTAATGCGATGGCGCGCCCGTCAGATCCTTTTCAGCAATCCCCTCTTGATGAAATGACCGATATCCTGCACGTATCTCAGGTTGACCAGTTTCTTTATTGATGCAACGAGCATTGCCCCCGCCAGCGGGCCGATCTGGGAAGGCGCGTAAAGCGGCGTCGGGATACCCAGCCTTCCCCGGATCACCTCGGTCATCTCCACCGCGGTCGTGGTGCAGCTGTCGATCCTGATGATTTTCCCGGCGTCCACGATTTTTGCCTTGGAGCAGCTCCCCAGCATGATCACCGGGGCTCCTTTGGCGTCTATCTCCTCATCCACGCGGCCAACCACCATCACCGCCGGTTTTCCCTTCCGGAAGGCATCACCGCCGGCGAAACGCTCCGTGAAGGCAAAATACATCTTGACGGCCATTATGCATCCGGTCTTGCACCGGCTTTTATCAGGCCTGCTATAACCCCAGTAAAAGCGTATCGGCGACCGGAGGCGCTTCAGTTCCTTCTCCACGTCGTGCCAGTGGTAAAATTCGTCATCGTACGGCTGTACGCGCCGGGCATGGCGGTCCAGGTCTGCTACGGATTTCAGGTCGCCCGTGATCGTCACGTCCTTCAGGCGCGCCGGCGCGTACCCCCGCGCCACCGTTTCCTGGAGGTAGGGAACGTCCTCAAGGTTGAACCCGAGGAGGCGCGCCCCCACCAGGTCGACCGCGAGGGGGTTCCGTCCCATGATGACAAGGCCCAACCGCCGCGGCGTCGGCACGGCCTCGGTGCCCACGCCGACATCGATCGCGTCCATGACGATGAAATCGGGATACCCGACGGAAAGGAGGTCGGCGATCTTGTCGTTCAGAAGGAAATCGTGCCGTATGGAGCGCTCATCATCGGAACAGATGCCGATGTTGAGCTTCACCGCGCCGGTCATGGAACTGACACAGTGGCACTTGAGCTTCGGCAGGTAGACCATGGAATCGGCCCGGGCCATGCGCCGCGACAGGCGCAGGGTGTCATGGACCGCACCGCCCACAAACACCCGGTCGCGGCGCTCCTCGTCGATGCAGAATATCCCTATCTTCGCGCCGCCCTTTTTTCTCGCTCTCCGCACCAGGTCGTAATAACCGGCGTAGCGGTAGGTGAGACGCGTGGGATACCCGATGGCGGTTTTCTCTCCCATGTCGACCCTGGCAACCCGCGGCGCGCCGGCAAGGGCGCAGAGCGACGCGCTCACCAGGGCGGGGTGGGTGAATGCCGTCGAGCCGTATTTTCCGTTCTTGGTGGCGTATACCACGTTGGGCTTCACAAAAACCTTTCCCGACGGCTCGTAGCCGAGGTCCTTCATCCCCTGCCGCACGATTTCCCGTATGGCCTTCTCATCATATTCTTCACAGCGCCGTATGAGAACCCGGGTATCCGGCTTTATCGTCTTTCGCTGCAGTGCTTTCATTTTTCCCGCCTTATGATTGGACTTGATTCAATTCACCATGATCTGATCGTGCCGTTTTTTCAATTCCTTTATAGCGGAGGCCGGATTTAATTCTCGTCCAACGAAGGCCTGATCATCCCGGCCGGCGGCCGGGAAAAAAGCCTGCTGCGGGCACTTTCAAATAGTGTTGACAATATAATTGGATGATAATTAATACAAAAAGATAAAATTTCATCAAGGGGCACATGAAAGCGGCAATGAAACAGGAGAAAGGGATGGTATCGGTAACATCTCTGGCAAAATATTACACGACCCGGAAGGCCGGACTGTTCGAGCGCCCCGGGACCATCAGGGCGGTCGACGGCGTTTCTTTCACGATACCGGTGGGGCAGACCATGGGCATGGTCGGCGAAAGCGGAAGCGGGAAAACGACAGCGGCCCGCTCCATCCTGCGGCTCATCGAGCCGGATGCCGGAGAAATAGTCATCGGCGGGACCAAGGTCCATGAGCTTGACCGGAAGGAGCTTCGCGACTTCAGGAAAAACATGCAGATCGTGTTCCAGGACCCTTTCAGCTCCCTCAACCCCCGCATGACCGTGGAGAAGATTATTACCGAGCCGCTCAGGATCCACACCGCCATGAAGCAGGCCGAAATCAACAGCAGGTTCGAGGAACTGGCGGGCCTGGTCGGTCTCGAGGCTGCCCACCGGGACCGTTATCCCCACGAATTCAGCGGCGGCCAGCGGCAGCGGATCGGCATCGCCCGGGCCCTGGCCCTGAATCCCCGGTTCATCATCCTGGACGAACCGGTGTCGGCCCTGGACATGTCGATCCAGGGACAGATACTGAACCTGCTCAGCGACCTCCAGAGGAAACTCAAGCTCACCTATCTCTTCGTCTCCCATGACCTTGCCGTCGTCGAGCACATGAGCGACCGCATCGTGGTGATGTACCTCGGCCGCATCGTTGAGGAGAGCTCCAAGAAAAGCCTGTACGCGAACCCCCTCCACCCCTACACGCAGAGCCTGATGAAAGCCATCCCTGAAACAAGGGCGTCCCGCCACGGCTTCAGCGTCATTGCGGGGGAAATACCGTCTCCGGAAAGTCCTCCCCGGGGGTGCCATTTCCACCCGCGCTGCCCCTGCGCGATGGACATTTGCGGGAAAGAATATCCCCCGGTGAAAACCGTCAGGAAGGCCAGGGTGGCATGCCATCTGTATTGAGGCTATCGGGCGTTCTCGTTACGCTCGCCGCGGCCCTGCTCCTGGCCGTGCAGCCGTCGCCGGGCCGCCCCTCGGGGGCCCCGGAGGATTACACCTATCTTCACTACCTGCTGTACCTGGCAAACAAGAACCCTGACGACGCCGGCCCCAAAGACCGCATATTTTTCAAAAACGAGATCGTATACTGCACCGGAACCAGCGCCCTCGCGGATGTCAATAACAGGGCCGCCGCGATGATGGAACAGGGAAACTATGCCGGCGCGATGGACCTCCTCGAGAAGGCCCTGAAAAATTCGGCTCTTTTCTTCCCGTTCCGCTACAATCTCGGCGTCTCGTGCCTGCATCTCCGCGAGCTGAAGAAATCGCTCCTCCATTTCAGGAAAGCGCAGGCGGTGGTACCGGAATACTACGGCACCTATCTGCAGATGGGCTCCATTTACCAGCAATGGTACCGTGACAACGAGGCCATCGACAGCTACCGGCAGGCGCTCAAGTGGAACAAGAACGAGCTCAACACCTACGTCCTCATCGGCGACCTCTTCTTCAACCGCAACCAGCTCCAGCTGGCCAAGAAATATTACGACCAGTGCCTCAGGATCGACCACCGGTTCAACAATGCCGTGCTGGGAAAGGCGAAGGTGCATTTCAAAGAAGGAGACTACTACAAGGCCCTGGTCACGCTCAAGGCCATAGACACCCGGAAGGACTATGACCGGGCGTACCACTATTACTATGCGGAGACGTCCTTCAAGCTCCAGGACTACAAAACGGCGAGCCAGCAGTATGCCATTCTGCTGGAAAACAAGAACGACAAATTTTTTATTACCAATTCCGTGACGCTGATCGAGCACAAGCTCAATCTGAGCAACCGCTTTATAGAAAAATGATGCGCGCGGTCAGTCGACGATCAGCCGCGATATTTCAACCTTGTACAGGTTGTGGACATTGGTGAGCATCTTGCGGACATTCTTGATCAGCTCCCGGTCCGTGGAACGCTTCTGGACATACCGGTCTATCTCATCAAGCTCGTTCTGCAGCTGGCCGCTCAGGTTATCCAGCCCTCGGACAATCGCCGCCGATGACGCGGGGCGGCTCCCCTGCTTGAGCTTCTTGAGCTCGGCCTGAATCTGCTGCTGCATCTGGTTCCGCTTCTCCTCCTCTTCCCTGATCGTCCGTATGGTCTGTTCTGAAAGCTGGATGAAGTTTATCGGGTTAAGGAGCTCGTAGCTGCTGACGGGAAACCCGCTCATCGAGAGGATCATTTTCGGTATTTCCCGCAGGCTGAACGAATCGGCTATCAATTCCATGGTGGCATGGTCTATGACGGTCTTGTTCTTCACGGGGAGCGTCAGGAACGCCTTCAGCATATGGGGAAATTCAATTATTTCATCGTTGATGATGTTCACGGTTTCCGTGACCAGTTGCAGGTACATGTCGATCTTCCTGTCCGCGATCCGCAGCGAATTGAAGGCCATGATATTCCTCTGGATTTTAATGGACGCCTCCGCGGCCGCCCTGGCGCTGGCGAAGTAGGCCACGATATTCGAAGTGGACATCTTGCTGATGGTGCCACCGCCGTCATTGATGGCGGACGCGATGAAGGCCTTGATCCGCAGGTTCAGGTTGATAAGATCGGGGATGCTCCCGGTCATTGATTCCAGGTTCCGCTCCGCGAGAACCATGTTCAGTATCGTCACCCGCTCCTTTTTCAGGCCATCGATGGATATGAACCCCGAGTCCGGCGCCGGCGCCTGCATCCCCTCGATGACCGGCGCCTCGTACTTCCGGAAAATATTCACCACGAAGCCGTCGATTTCTTTCATTTCCTCAATCGACAGTTTCGCGATGACGGGAATGATATCCTTGGATATACCATATTCCTCCTTGAGAAGCGACAGCAGAAAAAATGAAAATTCGATCGATTTCAGGTCTCCCAGTATGGCCAGGATGTCCCGCTGAATGCCTTTGTTCTTGATGACCAGCATGTCGCGGATCGAACGGAACGCGTCACTGTTCCCCATCTGCGCCAGGAGCAGGCAGGAGTATATCCTCACCTTGATGCCCGGGTCCTTCAGGTATTCCTGGAGATACCGGACGACCTGGCGCTTGTTGAAGCTCGGGCTGTGGGCAACGATCATGGCAATGGCCCGCACGATGACGTCCTTCGAATTGTCCTGGCCCATCTTGTAAAAAAGATCATTGAGATAATCAATGTCCGAGTCAATGCGGCACCGTCCGAGACCCAGGACGGCAAGGCTCCGGATCGCGGGACTGGGGTTGTTCGCGATTACGCTCTTGAATATCTGGTTTGCCGTGATATTCCCGGTGATGTCCCTGTCGAGGAGAATGGTGATGGCCGACTCGACGACCTCCGAATCCTCGGAGATCCTGTTTTTCATCAGCTCGAGGACGATATTGAGGGAGCGCTGTTCCGTGAACAGGGACAGGAGCCGCAGGGCGCTTTTCTGGTCCTCTGCGGAGCCGGTGGTGATCATGACCTCGATCTCGCCGAGCATGTACGAATAGTTCAGCGTCGAAAGCGTGAGGACCGTCGCATCCAGAATGTCCTTGTCGGGATATTTTTTCAGGTAGTTGTAGATATTGACCAGCACCGAGGAAGCCTCGTCGATAGAGAGCAGGCTTATGATCCGGCAGAGACGGATGATGCGGTTCCGAAGATACAGCTTTTCAAAGTTCAGGTCCTCGAGCCGTGACGCGGAGTTATCGCGGGATTTCTGGTCCTTGTCCAGCAGGACTTCAATGAGCAGCGCCAGGTCCCCGACCCCGTCCCCCTCAAGGTAACTGATGCGCTTTGCCAGGCTGGACACGATGTGCTTGATCAATGTCGGATCGTCCTTGGTCAGAAAGGCCAGAATCTCCTTTTTCAGTTCCGGGGTGCAGTAATTCAGAACAAACCTCCTGATGCGCTGAAAGCTCTCCGGCAGCCCTTTTTCGATGACGTCCGTGATCATGAAGGCCTTGCGGTAATTCTCGAAATAGGTCTCCAGGGTCACGACGATATAATTGTACAGCTTGTCTTTCAGAAGGTTGAAGGGCCGGGTGTTGACGGGCATTTTGAAATACTTGACGAATATCTCGACAATCATCTCGTTGAACCGGTCGATTTCGGTCGATATCGCAATCAGGTTCCTGAACAGCTTGTCAGGGTCCCGGAGACGCTCGATGTTGTGATAGATGGCGTACAATACCATGCTGATTAGGTCAATATCCCCGGAGGTGAGGGCCTTCATGGTATAGATCAGGTATTCCCGGTGATTGCATGCCATCATGGCGCAGATGAAGGCGTTCTTGGTCTGGTTCGAGAAGCCGTCGAATTCATGGGTCATCTTTCCGAGGAGGACCCGGATGTCCAGGACGATCTTGTCCTCGCTGTCCGGGGAATAGGTATAGAGGCGGTCATCGTCGGTTTTCATCTTGCTGGCCTTGTCCGCCAGGTCCGCCGCGAGAGAGTAAATGGCCTTGTAAACGGAATAGCTTATGGCGTCATCGCCCTGCTTCAGCAGCTTTTCGAACAGGGCCATTGACTTGAACGACGCGAGGGACTCTATGGCCAGCGACTTGAGCTGCGGGTCAACGCGCTCCGTGTTGATGATCGACACGAGGAAAGCAAGCACCTCCTCAGTTTCAACGCCAATTGTTTTCAGTGTGTCAAAAGCGACCGAAGTTACGAAATGCGAATAGTTCAGTTCCTGCTTCTTCTTTATGAATGCGATGACATCCTTGATGTTATCACTGGAGCCATGCTTCTTGACATGCTCGAGGACCATGATCCTTTCTTCATCGGTCGAAATTTTCCCGAGCTGCGCGACAAGAATCGGGAGCACCCCGGGATTCTCGAAGGTGATCAGGGTTGCTATGGCGCTGTGGCGTACATCGGGCCCCTTGTCCAGTTCCTTGGCCAGTATGCTCATACCGATGTCGGACTTCATTATGCCCATCACCTTGTGGAAAGCCAGGCGTTCGTAGGGCACCAGCTTGAAGCTCCTGCTGATCTCAAGCTTTATGGTTTGTAAAAAACTCTTTTCTTCAGCCACTGTTTAATCCCCGTTCTCTTCTTGGTATCGTTACATCCCCGCCGGCCAGCCGTGCCTAAACAGGTATAACATACTCACGTTTTCATGGTAATTGCAATAAAAAAAGGCGCCCCCTGCCATAATACTTATCGTCATTTATTGGGATAAAATATATATCCCTATTTGCCCCGCCCCTGTTCCGCCTCCCTCAAAATCGACATGCTCCCGCGGCGCCTCGAACAGTGCGTCATTAAAATAATTTCATGAATATTTCTTGACAGATATATCATTTGAGCGGACAAATTCATGTTAAAAATTATGATGCCCATGGACCCGAGATGAACGTAATACCTGTAATTCTTGCCGGCGGGGCCGGAACACGGCTCTGGCCGCTCTCGCGAGACGAAAAGCCGAAGCAATTCCATAATCTATCGGGGGCGGGAACGCTCCTTGAGGAGACCATAAAGCGGATGCTTCCCCTCGAGCCGGAGCACCTTGTCATCGTCACTTCAAAAAAACATGAAAGCCTCTCCCGGGACGAGGTCCGCAAATTCAATCTCTCCAGCACCGTGCTGTCAGAGCCGCGTCCGCGGAACACCGCGGCGGCGCTGCTCTACGCGGCCCTGTACCTGACAAAGCTCTTCGATGATTCAATCATGATATCGCTGCCTGCGGACCACCACATCAAGGACACCGATGAATTCACCAGGATACTGCGGGAAGGCATACGGCAGGCACAGCATGACAAGCTCGTGACCATCGGCATCAAGCCCACCTACCCCGAAACGGGGTACGGATACATAAAAGCCATGGCCGGTACGGGCCCCGTCTATCCCATTGACACCTTCGTGGAAAAGCCGGATCTCGACCGCGCGCGCCAGTACTTCGAGTCAGGCAACTATTTCTGGAACAGCGGCATCTTCGTCTGGAAAACCTCGATAATCCTTGAACAATTCCGCAGGCTGCTCCCGGACCAGATTGCGGCCTTCAAGCCGCTGTCGGAGTTAGAGCCGCAGGACATCGCCTCCAACGACGGGCGCGCCTGGGAGATAAAGAAAAAGATATTCGACAGTGTTGAATCCATTTCGGTTGACTTCGGCATCATGGAACGGGCGGAAAACCGTATCGTCATCCCGGGCGACTTCGGTTGGACAGACCTGGGAAGCTGGAAGTCCATCGATGACATCCTGCCGCCCGACGGGAGCAGCAACCGCTCTCCCGAAAAGGACATGGCAATATTCCTCAACTCTGAGAACTGCTCCGTGTTCACCGAAAACAGCCGCATCAGCGTCGTGGGACTTTCAAACATTGTTGTTGTCCAGGCCGGCAACGAGGTCCTGGTCATCAACAAGGACTCATCGCAAGACGTAAAGATAATCGCTGGCATGGTAAAAAAATAGCACGAATCCTGCCATACCTTGTATCTTGAGGGTATGATCTTTTATAACAAGGAGCGGACCGTCATGATGAAAACCATCGCCTGCCTGCAGGCTGCGCTCATCTTCATGCTTCCCTCTGCCGTCTATCCGGCGGAAATCTCGTTCTACCTCGGGGACGTCGCCCTGGTCCGCAACGGAAAGCATAATGCCGTCGCAGTGGGCAAAACGCTTCAAACGGGAGACCTTTTGAAAACCGGCAAGGGCTCGTTCCTTGAGGTATCATACCCGGACGGAAGCAAGATCAAGCTGAACGAATCGAGCAGCGCCACCATCGGGAGCAGGAACATCGCCGGCTCCGACAGGGTCTCCCTCATCTCCGGTACCGCCACGGGAAGCATCAGGAAGCTCCTCAAGGGGAGCGCCAAGAGCTATACCCCGACCATCGTCTGCGCCGTCCGCGGCACCGAATACACGCTGACCGTAAGCAACGGCGGCGACACCCGGGTCGACGTGAAGGAAGGGACCGTTGAAATCATAAGCCCCGGGGGAAGCGCGGCGGTAACGGAAAACGAACAGTCGGAAACGCCCATGGGCGGGAAACCGTCCCCTTCAAGCGGCAGCCGCGAGGATTGGAAAACGAGAAATGACCGCGACTTTGATGAAAACCCCGCGGCCAGGTCCGGCCGCTATGACCGGCAGCTGAAAGCCCTTGACAGCCGCAACCGGGAAACCGGAAGCGCCATCGTAAGCGTCCGGAGCGCCGTTGCCGGGGCGGACAGCCGGGAATCGCTGGAACGGGCGGGCGAGCAGCTGAACAGCGCCTCTGAAAAAACAGAGGACGACCTGCTGATGAATGAAGCGCTCAACCGGTCGGCCCGGGACATAGCCGATTCGTTCCAGGGCAGGGACGCCGGTATCAGCGAACGGTACCGGACGATTGAAAAGCAGTCGGGCCTGGTGGCCGAGCAGCAGAAAAAGAACCTGGCTGCCCTGCAGAAGATCAGGGATGACTATCTGAAGGCCCGGGACAGGATTCTGGGAACGTACAAAAACAAGATCGACGAGATAAAATCCAAGTTCACCAACAAGAAATCGGATATATAGTAGTAAATCCCGAAACTGCTTGAACGCAGGTTTCAGGACGCACCATATGAAATAGGCCGCGATAAGAATCGCGGCCTATTGTTTTACGCCTTGATGATCTTCCTGTCCAGGGAGACCACCTCGTTCCCCTCGTGCTCAATCAGTTCGGTTATGGACGGGTTGTACCGGAACCGGAGCACGTTAAGCATGAAAATCTCGAGCTTGTTGACGATGTTCGGCGGGAGTATGTCGCCGTCGATCTCCACGGAAATGACCGGGAACCGGCGTTCCCGCGACCAGGGCGTTATGAGGCCCTCGATCACCCTGCCGATGAGGCAGGCGAAGGGGGATATGTTCACGATGCCGGAAAAGTCCTCCATCATGGCTGTGGAGGCAACGCCGCTCGAAATGGAGATTTCCGAGTAGAGCTCGTCGCTCACGAAATGCTTCTCCGCGTTGTCCATGATATGCTCCATGTCATGGGGCGTGTGCGGAATGAGGTTCGTTAACTCGAGGGCCTTCTTGACCCTCTTCTCGACGCTGTGCTTGAACATCTCTTCTATCTTCCACCCGATGAGGTCGCGGAACACCTTCGAGAAGGGCTTCTTGTACCAGGGGAGGAGCCCCAGGCGCTTCTGAATATCGTGCTTTCTGGTGTAGTCGCAGTAGTAAATCCACTCGGTAACGCCGGAAACCTTGGCGATGATGCCCCGCTTGCTGAACATGCGGATCATCTCGTCCACGGCAAAATCGTCGCGGCGCACGTAGATCTCGCCGACGATGAGGACCTTCGGCGTTTCCTCGAGCCTGCGCTTCAGCGGGATCTTGGCGATTTCCGCCGCAATGCGCCGGAGGGCCGGCAGCACCTGGGCGATATCGGTCTCGGTGATGTCGATGAGCTCCTGCCACAGTTCGTCATACTTGGCGATGGCAGTGACGGGATCCACCGCGCAGGTGCGGAGCGACGTCTCGATGTCCTTCATGTAATCCGCCACCACGAGTCCCCACCACGCGCTCTTGCTGAAATGCGGGCCCAGTTCGTTGTAGGAGTTGTCCGAGTCGAGGGTCACCACCACCACGTTCTCCAGGCGCATGTCCTTGAACAGGTTTTCGTAGAACACGAAGTACTGGCCGGTGCGGCACGGCCCGGTCGTCGTGGGCACGAAGAGCAGGTATATCTCGTCCTTACGGTATTTGTCCGACGAGAAGTATTTCAGCGCGCTCCCCAGGACCAGCTGCGAGGGCAGGCATTCCTTTCCCGACATGTGGTTCCGGGCCATCTGGAGGGTGTAGACATCGGGCAGGGGCATCGCCTCGGCGGTGACATTGGCCGCCCGGAGCGACGCGGCCAGGAGCTCCGTTGAAAGCCGTCCCATGTTGGAGAGGAGCATCTTGACCTTCTTGTTCCCGAAGATCTCGATCTTCCGGTTGTTCTTGAGGTCCATGAGATGCAGCGGGTCCGTGCCGTTGTTGATGAATCGGAGGCCGTTGTCGTAACGCTCTTCCCGTATCTGGTCGAACTTGGAGCGATATCCTTCGATAATGTCAAGGAAGGCCTCGACCCTGGTGTCGACCCCGGCGTCCGCCGAGTGGGAATCGAGCTCGAGCACCAGGAACGGCTTGGTCCCCATGATCCACTTCACGTAATGGAGCATGAAGGAATCCGGCGCGCAGGAGAAATTCGTTATATAGGTGATGAATATGTTCGGCTGGTCCTTGAGGACAACGCTGGCCCGCATGTCCTGCTGGCCGTAGTACCAGTACATGTTGTCAAAAATATGCGCCTCGTCGATGGGGAGCATGTCAAAGGGGATGACCGAGTAGCCGCGGGTCGTGAACTTGAGGGGGATGCCCATGTTGGCGTCCCGGGTAAAGGCGTTATAGGGCCTTCCCAGGATGGCGATGACCGGGTGCTCGGCTGCCTTGGCTTTTTCGTAGGCGTCCCGGCCCATGGCATGGTACCTGTCCCAGAAATCCTTCTGCCTGTCGCACCCGATGGCAAAGGCGCGCCTGACGTCCCGCTCCGGCACGCCGAGCTGGACCCCCATCCTGATGAACTCCTCGAGGGCCTTTTCCATGCCGAACTTGAAGCTCACGATCGGCGTAAGAAATTTGTTCGCGTCAATTTCCGGGAAGGCCTTCATGATATAATACGGCAGAGACTGGGTGATGGGGCAGAAGGTGGCATGCACCGTGTCCTCGTAGCTCTCCAGGTCCCTGAAGTGGGGCACGAAAATGTAATCCAGGCCGGAGTTGATGATATCCTGCACCGCGCCGTGGGCGATTTCCGCCGGGAAGCAGTAGGACCCTTCGGTCCGGGCGATGCCCTCGTGGGAGATTTCCTCCGACAGCCGCACCTCTATGCCCAGGGTATGGAAGAACCATGAATAGAGCGGCCACAGGGTGTACACGGAAAAGGCCTTGGGCACACCCACCACGAAATCGTATTTCTTGACGAAATCGTCCTTTGACGGCGCACACTCGTGGAACATGAGCTGTTCCCGCTTTTCGATGTAATTGAAGACCTTCGCCTCGTCGATATTCTTCTTTTTCCGCATGTTGGCGTACTTGTTGCAGCGGCCGCCGAACATGTACTTGTGTCCGTTCACATTGAGGACGCGGATCGGGCAGTCGTTGTCGCAGGCCTTGCAGCGGAATTCCCGCTCGTACACGATCTTCGTGTTCAGTATTTCGTCTATCACGAATGAACCCTTCGCGATGATGCCGTCATTGAACTTCTGTTTAGCCAGTATCCCCACGCCGAAGCAGCCAAGGAGCTCGGGGTCCGGCGGGATGGTGATGTCCTTGTCCATGAGCATGGCGAAGGCCAGGGGCACGGCCTTGTTCAGGGCCACGCCGCCCTGGAGGACGATGTTGTCGCCGATGGTCCGGTTCCCCACGACCCGGTTGAGGTAGTTGGAAACGATGGAGGTGATGATGCCGGCGGTGATGTCTTCCCGGGAGGCCCCCAGCTGGATCGCCTTGCGTATGTCCGAGTTGATGAAGGCGGAGCACTGCTCGCCGAATTTCAGCGGGCCCTGGGCCTGCATGGCGATATCGCCGATGTCGCGGACGTTGGTGATGTTCAGGTCTCCGGAGGCGGACTCCTCGAGGAAGGAGCCGGTGCCGGCGGAGCACGCCTCATTCATGGCGTAGTCTATGGGGACCTTGTTCTTCAGCAGGGCGTACTTCGCGTCCTGCCCGCCGATCTCGAAGATGGTGTCTATGTCAGGCTTGAAATAGGTCGTGCCCACGGCGTGGGCGATGATTTCGTTGTACACGGCCGGCGTCTCGAGGAACACGCCCAGGATCTCCCGCGACGAACCGGTCGTTGAGGCGAGGGTGATATTGATCTTCGCGTCGCCGATCTGTTCCTTGAGCTGTTTCTTGACCTCAACAAGGCATTCCTTGAGGGCGTTCACCGGGTCGCCGTGTGTCCGCCCGTAGTGGGAAGCCACGATCTCGTCGGTTTGAATGTCTATGAGGGCGACCTTGGTGGTGGTGGAGCCGCCGTCTACGCCGAGGATATATTCGCCGCCGGGCTTGGCGGTTCCCCGCCTCGACTTGAGGTAATTCACCTTTCCCTCCGCGGACTTGAGGCTCTTGTACCGGGCAAAGTCTATCTCCTGCGGCTTGAAGAGATTGCCGATGCCGGGGAACTGGCTTCCCGAAGACTTCGCCAGGTGAGCCGCGCCGAAGGCTTCAAAATAGGCGGCCTCCTCGGGCACGATGATCTCGATGTCGGGCATTTTCTCCTTCACGAAGCGGATGATGTACTTGTTCCGGGTGACGCCTCCGGCAAGAAGCACCCGGCCGGTGTTGATGCGGGCGCGCTTGAGGAAATCAACGACCTTGGTCGCCATGACATCGGAGAGGGACAGGACGATGTCCGCCTTGGTCGCCTCTCCCTTGTTCAGCTTATGGGTGCAGTCGCTCTTCATGAAGACTGAGCAGCGGGACGACATGTGGCAGACCTTGGCGGAATCCGGCACGTTCGCCACGTCATGGAGGCGCAGGTCCATCCGGCCGAGCTGCTGTTTAAAGAACTCGCCGGTGCCGGAGGCGCACTTATTCCCGGCGAAGCTGGTTATGATCCTGCCGTTCTCGTCTATGGTGTATACGACGAAATTCTCGCCGCCGAGGGACACGACCGCATCGACCTTGAGGTCCAGTTGCGACAGCGCCTCCTCGATGCAGATCGATTCGAGGACGTTATTCAGATTGATCAGGTAACGGCCTTCCGTGCCGGTCACCAGAGAAGGCACGCCGGGAGCCACATTGTTTTCAAGAAGTATCGTTTTAAGGGTCTCAAGAAAATTGCCTTCATGGGCCACGCTGGTGCTCCAGAGAACCTTCTTGTCCTCCAGAAGAACCGCCTTGATGCTTGAAGATCCTATGTTGATTCCCAAACTTTGCATAGAAAAGAGCCTCCCGGTAATACTGTTGTTTTCTTTATATGTTTGTAGTGCGTAAAATGATTGCTGATTATTTGATCAATAAATTGAAAAATACCGCTATTTCCCCGTGGAACGAAATAAGAACTGCAGTTAAAAGATTGGCCCATAAAAATATCTACAATTTTTTTTGTCCATAAAGTTTTTTTATCCTGAACCAATTTATTAATATACAAAACAGCTGTTTTATGTAATGATATCTTTACATCTGCTAAAAATTTTATTATAATCTAATAAGAATAATTTGAATTTTTTATTCATTATATTACAATTGGCAGAAAAAAATGTCACCCCACATCCCTCTGAACACTTAGCAGAAAAAAGGGCATAATTTTCGGAAACGTAAAGGATCATTAATGAATAAAAAAATTCTTCTTGTCGAAGATGACAAAACAACGATCCTCCTGCTCCATAAATTCATAAAAGACCTGGGGTTCAGCGTCACCAAAACAGTACCGACCGGAGAAGAAGCAGTCAGGGAAACCATCGTGACCAGCCCCGACCTGGTTCTTATGGACATCATCCTGGACGGCGAAATAGACTGCATCGAGGCCGCCCGGCAGATAAACGAAATTCACAACATTCCCGTAATCTATCTCACATCATCATCGGACAGCGACACCCTGAAGCGGGCCCTGACCACGAACCCCTCCGGCTACATTGTCAAGCCGGTCGACAAAAAAGAACTTAAATCCGCCATCGACCTGGCCATACTGCGCCACGAGATGGAGGACCGCCTCAAGGAGAGCGAGCTCCGGTTCTTCACGATACTGAACAGCATCGGCGACGCCGTCTTCGTCATGGACAATGCCGACCTCATAACCTACGTCAATCCCGTCGCCGAAAAAATAACCGAGCTTACCATTGACAAGCTCATCGGGAAACGGTTCACGGAAGTGCTTAACATCAGGTACAACGGGGTCCACGGAGGGCTCTTTACCAACCCGGAATCCGACGGCAACATCCATTTCAATTATTTCTACACGCCCAGCGGCAAACAGGTCCCCATCGATTTCAGCGTGTCCCATATCAGCGATATAAACGGGGAGCGCTCCGGGTCCGTCATCATTCTCCGCGACGACACGGAACGGGTCCGGTCCGAGATGAAGATCAAGGAGAGCTACATCCAGATCAAGAAGGCCATCGGCGGCATCATAACCGCCATGGCGCAGACGCTGGAAACGCGGGACCCCTACACCGCCGGTCACCAGCGGCGCGTCGCGGACATAGCCCGCTGCATAGCCAACGAGATGCATCTGCCCGAAAAGCAGGTTGAGGGGATATTCATGGCGGGCATCATCCATGACCTCGGAAAAATCTGCATCCCCACGGAGATCCTGAGCAAGCCGGGAAAGCTGTCGTCCATAGAATTCGATCTCATCAAAACGCACCCCCAGATCGGCTATGACATACTGAAGACCATCGATTTTCCCTGGCCGTTGGCGGAGATGGTCTACCAGCACCATGAGTGGTTCAACGGTTCCGGCTATCCCCGCGGCCTTGAAGGGGATGCGATTCTCCTGGGCGCGCGCATCATCTGCGTTGCCGACGTCGTCGAGGCCATGGCATCCGACCGTCCCTACCGGCCTGCCCGGGGCATCGACGAGGCCCTGACCGAGATCAGGAACAAGAAGGGACAGAACTTCGACAAGGACATCGTTGACATCTGCCTGAGCCTGTTCCTGGAAAAAAAATATAAAATGCCCTAATTCCCGCCGTACTGCCGCGTCATCCCGCCATAGCGGTATTCATAGATCATGCCGATGAATCTCTCGTCATGAAGCGGGTTTGTCTCCCCGAAAAACAGGTGGCCCGGGCACGAGCAGTCGCTTGATCCGAATTTTTCAATGCACCGGTATCCCAGGGCGCCGACCGACCGCGCCAGGCCGCATTCCAGCTTCTCTTTAGTTACGATGGGCAGCGCCGCTGCGACAGGGAACCGCCCCGACAGGTAATCGATGTGCCAGTGAGGCTCCTTCCTTTTTCTGCGGTGGTATTCTATCCGCTTGAAAAGATTGTTCATTCCGCTGCCGACGTAGATATAATATCCCTTGCTGAACTTCATCGCCCCCAGGCCGCCGATGGACAGATCGGCATCTGAACCGGCGCGGAGGACCAGGACATAGACGCCGCGGGGCTCCACATCCGGGATTTCAATCCTGACCGGGACCATCCCCGCTATCCGGTAATCCCTGTCATAGCGGGCGGAATAGGCCCGCATTTCAATGTCATTCTTATGATGGCGCAGTGTCTCATAAAAGGCGAAGTCCGTGTGATAGTTGGGCACGAAGAGATCCAGCCCCTCGTGGAGAAGCATGAAGACGATGATCCCCCGCTTTGTTTCCGCCAGGACCCTGATATGCTCAGCGGCCCTGGCGCTCACCGCGTCGGGAAAGGAAGCGACGGAATTCCACGCCAGCGTGCAGGACTTGATTTCGACGAAGAAATCCCTCCCGTCATGCCGCACGGCATAGTCAAAACGGTGATTGCCGACCGAGGGCTCGCGCCTGACGATCTCGAAATCCTCGAAACCCGGCATGACCCCCGAAACAACGCAATCGCGGAATACCGCGTTGCTCATGATCGAGTCGATCAGCACCGGCCTGCCGTTAAAGATGACATATTGTATCTTGTAAGGATATTTACCGGGGGACGGAACCAGGACCACCTGTTTCCCCGGAAGGAGCAGCTCGGCAAGCCTGCCGGTGTTGGGGACGCGCACGGAACATATCGTCCCGTCGAGGGTCACCCGCGCCACGAACCGGTTGAGCCGCTGGATGAAAACGGCATCGCGGAGCGGCGTATTACCGGCCGAGGTCATAGGCGAGGATCTTCGTTTCAAGACCGTCATTGTCCACGGCGTTTTCCACAACAGCCCAGCCGCGGCTCACATAGAAACCCTCAAGCCATTCGCGGTCATGCTGGCCGAGAAAAAGGTAGATCCGCTCATAGCCGAGCTCCTTCGCCCGGGCCGTAATCGCCCGAACCAGCGCATGGCCCGCGCCCGACTTGCGATACTGCGGCAGCACGAAGAGCGACGCCAGCCACGGATTCAGGTCCTTGCGCGACCATAGATCGTCCAGCTTGAGGGTGACCATCCCCACGGGCAGGGACCCGTCGACCGCCACGAATGAAAGGGGGATGCCCTCGCTGTGCGCCCGTTCCTGGTACGCCCTGAGCACCAGGGTAAAATCTATGGAGCGGGTGCGGTACCACTCCATGAACGACCAGTGGGCCAGGATGGGGGCGTACTCGGGAGCCATGTGCAGCGGAATTATTTCCATGATTGTCAATCCCTGCGCCATTGTTTATTCTCATTGTCATGGGGTGTCAAATTAAAAATGATGACGGGCTCCGGCGCTACTTTATTTGCAGAGTCGCTTGACAATTTAATGCAGATATGATACGTAAACAAGCTGTTTGGTTCAATTCAGTTACATCTCCCTTTAAGCAGCGAAACAAATACACAGGAGGGTGTTTCATGGCTACCTATTACAAAAAAATCAAAGGGAAAAATTACGACAAAAAACTGATCGATTCGGCCGATTCATCGGTGAAAGGCAGAGGAGACGGCCGCATATCGCTGAATGATGCGAAGAAGATACTCAGAACCGTCAAGGACGCCAGCGATTATTCGGATATCGAAAAAAGCACCATGAAATACATCAGGGACCATTATGCCTTTACTCCGGAAGCCGACCGGTGGTTCCGCGGCGAAATCCGGAAATGGGCCGCCACCCGGGGCGCCGCAGATAAGAAAGTCAAAAAGCCGGCGCGAAAAACTTCAAAACCGAAAAAAGCCGTTTCTCACGCCGCAGCCGCACGGGTTGAACATCATCCGGCCCCGCCGGCCCCCGCCCTGCAGGAGCCTGAAGTCCAGGGGGATGAAGCGGCCCCGGGTCTCTTCGGGAGGATTATCCAGTTTCTCCTGGTCATCATCATCCTTGTATTCATGTTTTTACTGTTGATACCCTCAACCCGCGAATATATGAAAAACAGGATATCCGGACTGATCGGGTCAACCGACCAGCAGCACAAGGCACCGGAAATAATAAAACCTGCCGAGGAACAGAAGGATGACACCGCCGCCGTACCGGAAAAATCAGCTGAAAAGCCCGAGGCAGCCAAAGGACCGGAAGCAGGCGGGGAATACTACACCGTGCAGGTGAAGGACGACCTTATTTCCATCAGCGAAAAGATGCTGGGCGGTTACTCCCGGTGGATCGACCTGTTCAACGCAAACAGGGATATCATCAAAAATCCGACGATGATCTTCCCGGGACAGAAACTGAAGCTCCCCGAACAAAAAAAATAACAGCGGTGGCGTCCCTTTTTCTCATCGAGCTTTCCCAATCCGGCGCAACGAGGTGGACATGACCGTTCTGATGATACTATTGTCTATTGCCGTTTCCGCAGCAACGTGCCATGTAGCGTTGAAATTGGACAACGCCTATGAAACGGCGATGCCGACAGTAATCTCAGCGCTTCTGTCCGGCATTGTGCAGGGATGTATTCAACTATGGGTTTTACCGGCCATCGGCTTCTTTTACCCTGGTCCATGGATGTCCCTCATCACTGCCGGCGCCATCGGAGCTGCCATTGCTTTTCTGTCGAACAGGACGATCCTGGGAGTCATAACGCCGGGCTTTATCCTGGTCCTGCTGATACTCATCTATGTCCCCACGTCCTGTGAAATGTTTCATGCAAAGAAGTACCGTTCCCTCATCGGAAGCGTCCAGGAAAAAAATTTTACAGAAGACATCCCTCCTGTGAAAATCGAGGATATCCGGCTGGTATCGAAAAGTACCGCCTATGTACTGGCGAACAAGGTGCTCGGCCAGACCAAGGAAGGAACAGTGCTGGGGTCTCAGCTGGAAATCGATACAGACAGCGCTGCCATTCAGGAAGTCAATGGCCAGCTCTGGTGGATTTTCCCCCTAGACTTTTCCGGTTTTTTTAAATGGAAAAACAGGGAGTTTGTCCCGGGATACATACGGGTAAACGCGCAAAATCCTACTAAAGAAGCTGAGTTGATCGATGCAGATCCTGCAACAAAAAAGAAATTCAGGCTGACCTATACGCGGAATGCCTATTTCGGGAATTGGCTTGATCGCGCAGTATACTGGAAATACCCGCGGATAAATCATGATGAGTATACTTTTGAAGTCGATGATGAGTGGCGGCCTTATTACGTGATATCGGCAGCCTCTCCCGAAATCGGCTTTGCGGGACAGCAGAATCGAGGCGTCATCATAGCCGATCCGCAGACCGGTAAAATAGAACTTCTTGCCGGGAATAAAATTCCCGCCTGGGTTGACCGGGTAAAACCGCTGCACCAGACCATTAATCAGGTGACGTACTGGGGAGAATATGTCCATGGCTGGTGGAACTCGTTTCTGGGCGGCAAAGACATCAAGGTACCGACAACCTTTTCCTATGGAAAAGACATGTGGTTTATTATTTTTAAAAACCGGAAATACTGGTTTACCGGAATGACTTCAGCGTCCTCAAAAGACCAGTCCCTGGTCGGCGCCATCATGGTCGATACCAGGACAGGCAGATCCACGTTCTATGATATAAACGGCACCAATGAAAACGGCGTCATCGAGGCGGTCGATGCAGCGCTGGGCGCCGATTCATCGCGCTGGTCCCCGACACAGCCTATCCCATACAACCTGTACGGTATACCCACCTGGGTGCTGCCGATTGTGTCGAACGAAGGCATATACCAGAAGGTCGCCCTCGTTGACATGAACAATATCAGCTCCATTGCCATTGATGGCGACATCTACAGGGCGGTGGAGAAATACCGTGAAATTCTTTCCCGCCATGGCGCGACCAGAAACGAGGCGATTTCCGACATCAACGGCAAGCAAATAATCGGTCCCGCAAAAATTATCCGCATGGGCGATACCGTTATCGGCGGCAACAAGACCTATTATATTCTCATTGATGGTTATGAAAACCGTCTCTTTTCTTCAAGCGGTGAAACTGACCAGACGCGCGTAATTACCCTGGCCAGGCCGGGGGATTCCGTGACCATTACCTTTTTCCCATCCAACGGCCAGGTTGTTTCCATTGAATCAATAAGGGTTCATGGCCTGAAGCTCAGGTAATGATACATAACAGTTATCGGCCGGCTGTACGGAAAAAAGATTTACAGAAATAGGCAGCCCTATTGCATGTGGATATCCATGTTCCGGCCCCAGCGAGACCGTGACTGCATTTTTAAAGGAGAAGAAAAGAACGATGGATTCGTGCTATTTGCAGATAAAGGAAACAGAGAAAGGAAAGGCCGTATTTGCCGGTGCTGACATACGCAAGGGCGAGGTCGTGTGCGAGTTTACCGGCCCGAAATACACCATGGCCGAATACCTGGAGCTCCATGACCCGGATAACAACCATTTTGTCCAGATTGACGAGGACTGCTTCATGGGGCCCTCGGGCAACGCCGACGACCTCATCAACCATTCCTGCAATCCCAACGGGGGGCTCACCTGCCGTGACGGCAGGGTCCTCTTCGTGGCGATCCGCGATATCCGGAAGGGGGAGGAACTGTCCTTCGACTATTCCACCACCATGGACGAGGACTGCTGGGAGATGGATTGCCTCTGCGGCGACAGGGCATGCAGGGGGAAAGTGCGCGACTTCAAGCACCTGCCCGGGGACCTGAAAAAAAAGTATCTCGACCTGAACGTCGTGATGCCCTTCATTGTGAAGAGGACCTGTTCCTAGGAACAACCGCCCTCATCCGTCCGGGCCGGCGCTCATCCGCGGCCCGGGTCACCGTCCATCCCTGAAGACATAGCTCAGGAGCCGGTACACGAGCTTGGCGGCGAGATAATCGCACTGCCTGGCATAGGGGTTCGGGCAGAGCTCTACCACGTCAAAGCCCACTATCCTTTTCTCCTTGGATACTTTTTTCAGAAGTGCGATCACCTCGTACCACCCCAGCCCGCCGGGCTCCGGCGTCCCCGTCGCGGCCATGATGGAAATGTCAAAGGCGTCAAGGTCAATGGTGACATAGACTTCCTCCGTGAGGAGCGACACGGCGCGGTCAATCCAGTCCCGGCTGCCCTGGATGTCTTCCGCCAGGAAGAGCCGCTCCGGGTCAGCCGCTTTCCGTTCAACGTCGTCCAGGCTCCTGATGCCCACCTGCACGATCGGGCACGATTCACGGACGCGGGCCATCACGCAGGCGTGGTTATACCGGGACCCATGGAACTCCTCCTGGAGGTCCGCGTGGGCGTCAAGTTGCAGCACCGACATGCCGGGATGACGCTCCGCGTGGGCCCGCACCGTCCCGACCGTGACGGAGTGTTCGCCTCCCAGGGTCACCACGAATTTACCCGCCGCCAGGTGCCGGGACACCCGGGCCCTGACCGCTTCCACCATAGCGTCCGGCGATGATTTTTCACCGACAGGCTCATCGGTATGGATGCCCCTGGTATAGACCTCGGAGTCCGTGTCGATGTCATAGAGGTACATGTTATACGACGCGTCAATAATGGCGTCGGGTCCCCTGTCGGCGCCCTTCATCCAGGTGGATGTTCCGTCATAGGGGACCGGCAGGACCACGATCCCCGCCGACGCGTATTCTTCGTATCCCTTCGGTACATCCGCAAAAAATTTTTTTCCGCTCATGACTTGATCCCGGTCCTAAGTATAAAAAACTTAATGGCCCCTCACCCCCTTGAAGGGGATCATCCTCTATGGTCTCCCCTATGCCAGCAGATTACCTATACACAGACAGCCGGCGCTTAGACCATGTGTTCGGGGGGCCGCGCCTTGACAGATTTTTTCTGCGGAATGAAAATCCGGTAACCGATGCCGAGCTTCATGAACAGGAACAGAAAAACCAGCAGGAACGCCAGCACCACGGCCACCACCGCCTTGTTGTATTCCTGACGGTAGTATATCTCGCCCTGCCCGATCTTCGGGATCTTTTTCGGGCCGATGGGTATCCTGTAATTCTGCGCCAGGGTTTTCAGGTAATTGATGTTCAGGATCGGCACGTTGTTCCGGGCGAACCTGCTCATGACGCTCTCAATGCGCATCGCCTTCTGCGATGGCTTGAGGTTCAGCCCGGCCCGGTAGCGCTTCTTTCCTATGAAAGAGCCTATGGCGACCGTCCCGCCCCCGACGTTGATGTACGCCGCGATCTGGGAATCCTTCGCCTGGTCATAGTATATTTCCATGCGTGCGTTGATGCTGTTCTTCATGTCCTGATATTCGAGAAGGGTTATATTATATTTCCTTATCGTAGTGCGCAATATGGTCTTCCCCTCCTCTGACATGCCCAGGGCGTTGTCCTGCACGCCCCCCAGGGACGCGGCAACGGACCGGTAGGGAGAGAACTTCTCCCCGTGTAAAACATTTTCCATGTCGAGCCAGGTGAACCCGGGGATATTGGCCCCCCAGGTCGATGCCGACACGCTGGTGATGATGATCAGTCGCAGGTTCAGGGCCTTGGCCGCGGAAAAGACGGCCAGATTCATCGCCGGAAAGGAACCGGTGAGGGATACGGCCACGGTGCTGCCGTTTTTCACCTTCGCTTCCTTGAGCATGGAAACGATGACCGCGGCCCAGTTGGGATTTATGCTGGTGAGCTTCGAGTCAATGTCCACGGTGGTGCTGGTGATCGGCGTCGTGAGCACGCCGATCAGGCCTGACCGCATCGGGTCGATCACCTTGTTAATGGGGCCGATGTTTTCAAGCCGGTGCCGCTTCAAAATCTCCATACCCTTCATCATGTACCGTGCCGCGAGGACCTTTTCCCGGTAATAGGGCTGTTTGACATTGACCTTGAAGGACTCCACTATGACCAGTCCTATGACCGCCATGATGGCGATAACCAGATGAATCTGCCACGAAACGGTGCTCGGCTTCCAGATCAGCTTTTTCATAAAGACATATCCCTGCCGAAAAAGAGTATCAGTATGAGGCGGACAATGGCGCTGGAAGTAATAAGGGCGGCCATGGTCTCGATGATCCCCTGCCGGTCAAGCCATATCGCGATCAGGCCGGGAATGATATAGCCTACGATGGAAAGCTCGACCGCCTGGGGGCCGAGGGGGATCGGCTCCAGGGTCCGCACCAGCCACCCGAGGAGGAACCCCAGGAGGATCATGAGGACCGTCCGCCGCCTGCCGTAGATGATCATGAAAGATCCCAGCGAATTGACGATAAAATAGGTAAGCAAGCTCACCAGGGCCGTGGCGATTATGACCAGGGGCCTGTTCAGATAGAGCGCGATATACCCTGGCACGACCATCCCTCCCGCGGCGATTCCGAAAAACTCGGAAAAGAGAAGGCTCACGCACAGGCCCAGGCCGATTGAAAGTGTGATGATGTTTTCCATACCAGTACGACTCCCCGGGACCCATGGGTCCCCGTTCAATTACACCGGCATATCTTCCGATCTGTTCCGGAAATACGTGATCAGTTCCAGACCGGGGCCGGCTATGTTTCCGATCCCCATCACCAGTGTCGATTTTTTACAGTACTTCAGCACCTCTTCGAAGATGACCTCGGTCTCGAGGTCCTCCGCGTTGGTGAACAGGCGCGCATCGATGCCGGCCTTGACCGCGTAGCGGACGAGGAAATACGAGCCGGAGCCGATCAGCACGTACCGGTCAGCGCGCTCCCAGCTGGCCAGGGCCTCCCCGATCTGCCGCGACCGGTCGGGACGGTCAATGCGGCTGTTGATGATCATGATGCGCCGCTGTACGTCCGGGTGCTTTTCCAGGGCCATGCGCCAGATCATGCCGGTGGACTCAGGGTCATTGGCGGCAAACCCGTTGACGAAATGGATGCGCCTGCCGAAAAAATCAAGCTTCAGGTCGCTCATGGCCCCGGCGTCCGGTTCAGCCTTCTTCATTCCCCGGAGGGCCACATCATCCGGCACGCCGACGGCGCGGCACACCTTGAGCGCCAGGGCGACGTTGTCCCGGTGCTCCACATAACGGAATTCGCGGAGGTCCCGGTCGCTCACGGATCGCATCTCTGCATCGGAAACGACGACCAGGCGGGCGCCGCGTTCCCGGCAGACCGTTTCGAACTCGGGGGAATAGTCCCGTTCGCAGGTGAACAGCTCTCTCCCGGGAGGGGTCGTGCCTAGGAGCGCCAGGGCGACGTCCCGTTCCCCGGGGCCCATCATGTCGAGGTGGTCTTCCCTCACGTTGGTTATCACGCCATGGGTAGACCGCACGAGCTTCAGCTCGCACAGGCTCTGCAGGTACGGCTGGATCGCCATGCATTCGATGACCAGGGCCTCGGCCCGGTTGCGGGCCGCGAAGGCTATGATCCGGACCTGCTCAATGATGTTTGGCTTTGACTGGCGGTAGACGGGATACTCGGTCCCGTCGTGGATGATCATGCGCGGGAGCGTGCCGGTGGTCTTGGCGAAGGTCCTGATCCCCCCCTCGCGCAGGCCCGCGGCGATCAGTCTGGTCACGGAGGACTTCCCCCGGGTGCCGTTCACGTGTATCCGGATGGGGATCGACCGCAGGTTTTTTTCATGATACGCGTATTCCGCCGCGCCGAGCAGGACCATCAGCAGAAAAAGAGCGCCCATGAACAGTACCTCACTCACTCGAACCCCCGTTAGTAGCCCACCGGTCATAGTACGGGGGTTTGAAAAAGTCAAGTTATTTTGTCGCCATGGCTGCAGGCGGCTTGTACCGGCCGTTCCCCCGCATCTGGATATACTTGCTGTACAGGTATTGTTTGGAGAGGCACAGCACCGCCATTTCCGGGGTCTGGTACACGATGACCTTGTACGGGCTCCCTTCCCTGGCGTGGACTATTTTATCTTCCGGAAAGGCCGCCAGGGACACGGGATAGATGGGTTTGTGGTACTTGTCCATGAGGGTCATGATGGCGTCCAGGATGAAATAGTCCACGACCCTGGCCCCTTCTTCAAAGATCTTCAGCTCTTCAGCGGGGATATAGCCCAGGCGGTGCGCGGCCTGAACGGGCCGTATGCCGAAGGGCGCGGAGCCGATAAGGCCCAGCACGATGATAGCGTCAAATTCTTCCGAAGCGACCATGAGCTCGATGGATTCCTTGAAGAGACCGGCGTCGGGCTGTCCGACCAGGTCCACCGGGTTCGCCCTGCTCCAGAAGGGAGGGAGCTTTTCATCGAATTTCTTCTTGATATCCTCCGGGAGCGGCGGCAGCACCAGCCCCCGCTCCTCGCACTCGTCCGCGGTGATGACGCCCCAGCCGCCGCCCAGGGTCACGATGCCGACCCTATTGCCCTTCGGGAGGGGATAGCTGTCGAATGCGGCGGAAAGCTCCAGGAGCTCTGTCGGGTTCATGGCGATCATGATCCCGGTCTGTTTCATCACGCTTTCGAATATCTGGAACGAACCAGCCATGGCCCCGGTGTGGGACTGGGCCGCCCTGCTGCCACCCGCGGTCCTCCCCGCCTTGAGGGCGATCACCGGCTTTTTCAAGGATGTGTTTTTCGCAATGTCGATGAATTTCCTTCCGTCGTCGACACCTTCAAGATATATCAGGATGACCGAGGTGTCGTCGTCGTCGTTGAAATAGTCAAGGTAATCCTCGACCTTGAGGACGGCCTCGTTGCCGGAACCGACGAACTTGCTTATGCCGAAACCCTCGATCTCGGCCCAGAGCATGATCTGGTTACCCACGTTGCCGCTCTGGGCAATGATCGAGATCCTTCCCGGCTTCGGCCTCGGATGGGCGCCCGTGCCGTTAAGGGCGCAGTTGATGTTGGACATCCCCATGGTATTGGGGCCCACTATGTTGATGCCGTGCTTCTGTGCGAAATCGACCATTTCTTTCTCGTGGCGCACGCCCTCCCCCCCGGCCTCGCTGAAACCCGATGAAATGATAACGGCGTTATGGACATCCTTTTCAACGCACTCCTGGAGAACGTCCATGACCGTGTTCGCCGGGGTCGCCACGTAGATCAGGTCGACGGGTCCCGGTATTTCCTGGAGGGTTTTATAGGCCTTGAGGCCGTAGACAGTGTCGCGGGACGAGGATACCGGATAGACCGGCCCCCTGAAACCGCCGTCGAGGATATTCGTCAGGACATTGGAGCCCCACTTCAGCCTTCCCTCCGTTGCGCCGACGACGGCTATGCTTTTCGGGTTAAAAAGCGATTCTAGATTTTTCATGCTCAACCTGCCGGAACCGATCAATATGCTGTCCGCCAGTTAAGATCCAGCATATTTTTTTTTCAAGCGATTTATCATAAAAATGACATGTCAGTTCATTGTTAGCGGTCCTGTTCCCCGGCCGTATACCGTTACACACTTTTCATATCCTGAATATTATTCGCGGCTTCATACATTGCACACCGGGGGAGCGGCCGGCGGCGAAATATAATTGACCGCAGTGAAGATGATGATACACTTTCTTGCAGATGACAGCAGGAGGGGTCCAGTGGCGGTAAAAACTGATTTCATAACCGTGTCAAGCAGGGGCGGCAGGGAGGTCATTGACCTGACTCCCGAATTGAGGAACATCATCGGCAGGCACGGCCTGTCCGACGGGATAGCCGTTGTCTTCTCCCCGGGGTCTACGGCGGGCATAACGACAATCGAATATGAACCGGGGTTGAAAAAGGACATCGATATCTTTCTGGAAAAGCTCGTGCCGTACGGGGGGGCGTATCACCATCACGAGACCTGGCACGATGACAACGGGTCGTCCCACCTGCAGGCGGCCCTGATCGGGCCGTCGGTCGCCGTGCCCGTCGTCGGCGGTAAACCGTCCCTCGGGACATGGCAGCAGGTTGTCCTCATCGACTGCGACACCAGGCCGCGCAGGCGGGAGATCGTGGTCCAGCTGGTATACTGACAAAATACCCCGCAGCTAGCTGCGGGGTATTTTGTCGCATAATGTTTTGCGCGCTCTCGTCCCCGGAGCAGAGTTTGCGCGCGCTGCGATCAGCGGCGCTTCTGCTCGTACTCCTTGATGTATTCGTCAATGAGGCTCTTGCTCGAATCGGACTCAGCTTCCCGCTGGTTCCTGATTTCCTTGCCGCGGTCGAAGAGCAGTACGAGCTTTTTAAAGGGCAGCGCCAGCAGGCCACCGACGAACTTGAAAAAATCGGCGATAGCGCTTGATGCTTCCTTGATCCAAGACGTTTTCATGCCCCGGGCGGCGGCGGAGCCCCCTGACCTGAAGGCATTGAGGGTCTGGGTGGCGGCCTCTGCGGTTTTCGAAGCGACCGCTCCCGCTCCTTTGCTTACCGCTTCCGCCGTTCTGGCTACCGCCTGGGGGCCGTACTGCGGCGGCACCGTGCCGGGGCTCCGGGTAATTTCAAACTTCGGGATCATCGATGATCCGCTGTAGGTTCCCCTGAGCCTGAACATACCGGCGCTTGACTCGGCGCCGCGGTCTATGAAAAACAGAAACAGGTAATACACGTACATGGCGGCATTGTAGAAGATGAGAAAAAAGGCTATCCATATCTCAATGAAGGACCAGATAAATTCCACGAACATCTTGCCGCAATCCACCCATTTGAAAATAAACGAAAAAATATTATCAATAACGCCGTTAGAAAACTGCTTCACAACTGTGTATCGCATGCTTCCCCTCCATGATCAGATCGCCGGACACATCAGAAAACACCGCCCGGCAGGTCTCAAGAATAATGATATTTATTGGAATTCGATTCAGCGAGTCAATAAAAAAAATCCGTCCGCCGGTCGGCACGGGATGCTTATGATGCGGCCCCGGTCGGTTTTTCACCGGGATTATCAGCGCCCGCTTTTACCTATTTCCTTATCCAGCTCCTCGAAGAGCGTCCCGGCCGATCCGGGCACCATTTCCTCGACTTCACGCTGGGGGACCCTCATGTCCGCAAGGTCCTCGGTGATTTCCGCTTCCTCAATAACCGCGGGTTCCGGTACTCCCGGCTCCTCGTCCTGCGGCGGTATCGCCGTAACGGCCTCGCTGCCCTCGTACAGGTGGTCCCGGGACCGGTGGTACCGCGCCTTGGAGGAAACCAGGCTGGGATTATCGATCACGGTCTGCCCCATGTAAAAATTAAGGTTCTGGTCCCTAGAAAGCTCGGCCATGGCGTCAGCGATCTTGTCATTGGGAATGCTGTTCATTTTCAACAGCTCATCGATTCCGAAATTGAAAATATGCGGCTCCCTGCTTTTGAGCGAAACATTGTCCTCGATGAGCTTGTTCTCCAGGAACACGTAGACCCTGGTGATGGGCTTCTGGTAGAATTTGGATTCGGTGCGGATAAAGGTGAACCAGACCCGCTGGCTGATGGCGGTGAAGATCCTTTTCAACAGATCGGACGACTTCTGTATCAGCTTCAGCATCGACTCCTTGTCGATGGGAAGGAGCACCGTGGTGCCGAAGCTGACCGCCGTGGCATTCCTCGGTTTGTCCGAAACGATGGCCAGTTCGCCGAATATCTCCCCCTCCCTGAGGACCGAGAGGATGATTTCGCTGTCCCCGTGATACTTGACGATTTTTACCCGGCCGCTCTTGATGATGTAGAGCTCATTGCCCGGCTCATGCTCGCAGAATATTATCTGCTTGTCCGCATATTGGCGGTATATGCCGTCCGGCACCGGCTCGGGGACTCTCTTGATGCCGCTCTTTTCAATTTCAGCGAGGACTTTCCGGGCCCCGTTCAGGTCGGGTCCATTGGGGAAGAGCTGGACATACCGTGTCAGGACATAGTAGGCGTTGGAGAGCATTCTGCCGTTGTAATAATACAGGCCCAAACTGTAGAGCTGCGTTTCTTCCGGCAAAAACACACCCTTGACGCCCTCCAGGGGAAAGATCATCGTGTCGTAGAGACGCAGCTCGTCCGCGTAGGAATTGAGGAGCTTGATGGCTATCTCCGAATTTTTTTTCAGGAGCACCAGGAACCGTTCGCGGTTGAACACGATGACCGTCGAATTCACCTTTGCAAAGGCGGTCTCCATGCGCGGCCGCTGGCTCAGGGACGATATGAATCCGAAGACGTCGCCGGGAGCGGCGTTTTCCCCGTGGGTGCGGACCCGCTGGTTGGTGCTCTTGAACTCGACGAGGCCCTTCTCGACGATATATACCTCGTCCACATCCTCATCTCCCTCGATGTAGATATAAGACCCGGCCTTGAAGAGCCTCTTGCTTTGATCATTCATCTGGTTGCATCCAGTACACCTGCATGTTCTCCTTCAGGGATTCCGCCGCGTCCTTCCCCGCAAGGACCGCCACCAGCTCAAGGGCGAAGGGTATGGCGCAACCCGGTCCCTTCCCGGTGATGACCGTTCCGTCACGGACCACCGGATCGGGCAGGGGCGTCGCTCCCGTCATCTGGGCCTCGAAGCCCGGGTAGCAGGTGGCCCGCCTGCCCCTGAGGACCCCTGCGTGGCCCAGGACCAGCGGCGCGGCGCACAGGGCCGCGGTGATTTTGTCCGACCCGCTCATTTCCCTGATCAGGGATATGATCCTCGGGTCGTCTTTGAGATTGCTGCTGCCCGGCATGCCGCCGGGGAGAACCACGCAGTCGAAATCTGACGACCGTATATCGTCAATATTCTTATCGGCCGTTACGGTTATGGCATGTGAGCCCGTTACCGGATTTTTTTTCAGGAACACGGCGGTCACTCCGATCCCCGCCCTTCTCAGGACATCGATGATGGTGACGGCCTCGATCTCTTCGAACCCCTCAGCCAGAGGCACAATAACATCCATGGCAAACCCCCTGTCACAGTGTCACGGCCCCTGTCTAGTCCCGGGGCCTTATACGCAATGGCGGCTGATTCCCGCCATGCATGAGCCCTCTAAGTCAACTTCATCCCAGCAGGGGACGAACCGGCCTCTTTCAGCTTGGTCTTCAGCTCGCTCTCGAGCTTGGCCAGCTCGCCTTCCGCCTGCTGCCGCTTCGCCTTCCCCTCCTGCTGGATCTTCAGGGTCTCTTCAATGGTGGATATCAGGTTATCATGGACCTTCTTCAGGGTCTCCATCTCCACGATGCCCCTCTCGGATTCCCGGGCCACCTCAACGGTCCCCGCCTTCAGCATCTCGGCGTTCTTCTGCAGCAGCTCATTGGTGGTCTTGGAGACCGCCGTCTGCGCCTCCAGAGCCTTCTTCTGGCGGACGATGCCGATGGCAATGACCACCTGGTTTTTCCACAGGGGGATCGTGTTCAGGATCGAGCTCTGGATCTTTTCCACCAGCACCTGGTCCCCGCTCTGGATGAGCCGCACCTGGGGATTTGTCTGCAGCGCGACCATGCGCGAGAGCTGGAGGTCATATATCTTTTTCTCAAGCCTGTTCTGGGCCTGGGTCATGTCCTGCACCTTCTGGGCGTCCAGGGTGTCCTTCGTCTGGTCGGCTTTGGCCTTCAGTTCCGGAATGATCTTCTCCCCGATCTCCTTCAGCTTCAGCTTCCCCGCCAAAATGTACAGGTCAAGCTCCCGGATGTACTGGATGTTCTTATCGTAGAGGGAATCAAACATGGTAATGTCCTTCAGGAGCTGCATCCGGGCCTTGGTGAGCTCGTCGACGATCTTCTCGATCTGCTCCGAAAGCTTCTCGAAGCTGGCGAAGGATTTCTTGGCGCTGCTGACGAGGCTGCCGATGATCGGGATCTTTGACAGGCCGCTCTCTCCCGCCGACAGGTCGCCCACGTCAAGGCTCTTCACCTTGAGCATCAGGTCGGTGAGGATGTTCCCGACATAGCCGCTGTCCCGGGCCCTGATCTCGCCCAGGATGGTGTCCGAAAAATTGGAGATACCGCTCTGGGACCCGACGCCGAACTGGATTACGCTCTGGGAATTGTCCAGGTCCAGCTCTTTCTGTATCTGCTCGACCTTCTTTTTTTCATCGTCCTTGAGGTCGGCCAGCGTAAGCTCCTTCACTTCAACCGGTTGCGCCGCCTGGGCGTCCACTTTCTGCAAATCCATGGCATCCTCCTTTTTTCTCAAATTTGAAATTCAATCATTATTTAAACCAGTCGATGGAGCAGTCCTAAAAGCCCCCTAAATCCCCCAGAGGGGGACTTATTGAATTAGAGCTAACCCTAAAAGCCCCCCTCCGGGGGGTTTGGGGGGTGTTCCGAGGTGAGCCTATCGGCCGCTATCCTTCCATCTTCATTGTGTTCTTTAAAACCGTGAGCTCCGTGTTTATGTCCAGCAGATTGTCCTCCAGGAGGTTCGCCATCTGCCGGTCAAAGGTCTGCTTGATCAGATCCAGCATCCCTTCTACCTTCTGCAACGCCTGTTCGATTTCCGGTGTCCTGCCGCGCCTGCCTGACAGTTCAACGTACTGCTCGATGATCTTCTTGGTCGCGTCCAGGTAGTAGTTGGTGAACTGCCTCACCTTGTTGATCTTGCCCGGATTTTTCTTGATATAGTCGAAGATTTCCACTCCCACCTTGCAGATATCCCTGATCCTGGCGGCGACCTCGTTGCTCTGGACCATCCGCGTGGTGTTGCTGATCTGGCGGAGCTTTTCCATGCCGTCCCTGACCAGCTCCCCTGCCGCTTTTTCCGGGGCCGGACGGTCCTCCGCCCGCTTTCGCCTCATCCGGTCATACAGCTTCAGTGCCGACCCCAGGAGCATCATGCCGGTGGCCCCCGCCACGGACGAAAGGAGAAACCCGAGGACGGTGAACTGCCAGCATGCGGCGAATATCGCCGTGCCGGCAAGAAAGAGAATGAAAAACCTTTTCACGGACAATCCTCCCCGTTGTCACTGGGCTGTAAGTATCGCGATCAGCATTTCCGCGACCGAAGGCGCGGCCTCCCGGATGCGTTCCAGTTCGTCGCCGGTAAAATTCGAAAGCACATGGTCCGCCACCGCCACATCGGGATTTTCCGGCCTTCCCACGCCGAATCGTATGCGGTAAAAATCCGGGGTGCCCAGTTCCTGGATGATGGACCTGACGCCGTTCTGGCCCTTGTGGCCTCCCCCGAACTTCGACCGGAACTGGCAGAAGGGGAGCTCGATGTCATCGTGGACCACGACGAGCCGTTCCGGAGGCACCTTGTAAAAGTCGACGGCCTTACGGACCGGGCCGCCGCTGTTGTTCATGTACGTCTGGGGCATCACGATCAGCACGTCGCGGCCCTCCATGGTTCCCTTGCCCGCAAGGGCGCTGAAGGAAGAGGCGGCCAGGGAGATCCGGTACAAGCCGGCTATATACTCGCCCAGCAGGAAGCCGATATTATGCCTGTTTGTAGCATATTTTTTACCCGGATTTCCAAGGCAGGCGACAACGAACATTTCGGTATTCTCCATTCCGGGGCAGATCAGCTGTTTTCGCGAATGTAATCCAATGCGTTCTGAAGGGACTCGAATATTTTTATCTGCCTGGTTATCCCCGTCAGCCGGAATACGTCGTATATCTTCTGGTTGATGCTGGAGAGAAGCAGGTGCCTGCCGTTCTTCCGGAGCACGGAATAGAACTTGATGATCGAGCCGAGGGCGGCGCTGTCGACAAAGGCGACCTTCGAGAGGTCGAGGATGATATGGACCGGCTGGCTCACGTACCGGCTGATTTCATTGTCAAAATCAAACTTCATGTCTGAAGAAAGGGATCCCTCAATCTCGATGACGGCTATTGAATTTTCAACGCTGGTTTTTATCTTCATACCATTCCACGCGGAGCAGAATACATCGACTGTTGATAATGCCGGTATAAAAAAATAGACAGAGTCTCGTTAATATGTCAAGAGCAAATAGTGCCCCGGTGAATTAATTTATGGCGCCCGGCGAAGCCGCTATATGAAATTTGTAAGGATTTCCAGTATTCCCCTGTCGATAGAACCGTACTGCCTGATTATTTCCCGCTTGATGTTCTCCACCTCAAACAACTGGACATAATCAGACAGATACCGGTACCGCCCGATCCTCCTCCCCACGGTAAAGGATTCTCTGTCGTCAAGGCCCATCTCGAGGAACGAGTCAATGACCTTCAGCATCCGGTCCTTGTCGCCGGGGAGGGTCCCTTCAACGTCCTCCAGCAGGTTCATGATATGGTCGCTCTGCACGGTGCTGGTGATCCCCTCCAGCTTTTCAATGAAGAGGCGGATCTCCCGGACTTTTTCTTCTTCAGTGAGGGTCGTCCATTTGCCCTGTTCCATCATGTCATGGAGCGGCGTGCCGGGCACCGGTATCGTGCTGCGAATCCTGATAAAGGTGGGATTCACCCGGCTCAGGACCTTCGCGGATTCAACGGCATTCTCGGCGGTAAACTCCTGCCCGCCCAGGCCCGGCATGAAATATTGCGAAAGCTCGAAGCCGGCGTCCACCACGTTCCTTCCCGCGCGGATCTGCTCCTCCTGGGTCACCCCCTTGTTGACCAGGGCAAGGACCTCGTCGGCGCCGGTCTCCATGCCGATATGGATCCGGTTCAGCCCGGCCTGCCTGAGGGCCCGCAACTCCTCCGGGGTTTTGCGGCTGATGGTCTGGGCCCGCGAATAGGTGGTGATCCTTTCTATGGTCGGGAACTTTTCCCTCACGTAATTCAGGATCTCCAGCAGGTCACCGGTCCGGAGAACCAGGGCGTCGGCATCCTGGAGAAAGAGGCTCTTCATGCCATGGTAGATCCAGAAGGCCACCTGCCGCGCGCACCCCTGGTCGACTCCTTCGCCGAAATCGATATCCTTGATCACGTGCACCACCGGCGAATTGTCCTTCCGGTCCGGATAGCGCCGGTTCAGCTCGCGGTAAATCGTATCCGCGATACCTGACATCACGTCAATATCCCGCCGTATCTCATCCGCCTTCCGCATGGAGAACTGCTGATTTTTATAGACCGGGCAGAAGGCGCACTTGTTCCAGTGGCAGTTGCGGGTCAGTCTCAGCAGAATGCTCTGGGCCTCGCTGGGCGGCCTGATGGGTCCCAATTCAAAACATGACATCTTGTTCTCCTTCACAATGAGATTCCTGCATCTTTCCCTTGATGGGCGGCCTGGTCAGGGGCATGCCGTCCCGGACATACTGCTTCAGGATGGTCCAGCTGGGGCCATGAAAGCCCTCGATAAGCCCCAGGGAGGAAAACTCGATTATCCCCGCCGCGAGCAGGACAAGGGGAAGCGAACAGAGCATGGCCGCATTCCTCTTCATCTGCTCCCATCCTGTTTTCTTCAGCTCGAAGTAGTAGTACGCGGCACCAAAGGTGAAAACCGCCGTGAACCACGACACGAAATTCGCCAGGGGCACCCCGAACCAGTAGAAGCTGTTCTGATGGTTGTACGCCCTGTTCCAGGTCCAGAGTCCGAAATCGGTGGCAAAGGGGTCAATGAGAGAATCAAACAATACCGCGACTATGGCGACAAAGAATCCCTGCCAGGCGAAGGACCTGTTCCGGATCCGGGGAATCCCCCCGCGGATACCCTCCAGAATGAATACGCAGGGATAGAATACCGTGCTCCATCCGAACATGGTGGCAACCGGCGCGCTGAAACCGGGAATATACAGGTGATAATGGTCCTCGAAGAAAAAGCCCATGGTCACGCCGGAGCTTTCCAGGATCATGCCGTAGAGGAAGGCAACGCCGAAGAAAAGAAGGAATTTCCTCCAACCCTGGAACGCAAGGCAGTGGCCGGCGATGAGCAGTGTCCAGAGGATGTTGGATATCTCGTAGTACGTGACGGCCCTGTCAAAGTGCGACGGCCAGTCCGGTCCAAGCCGTACCGGCCTGGCAGCGGCAACAGCCACGGCGAGAATGGCCGAGGTGATGCCGGCTATGACAAGGTAATTCCGCACCCTGCTCTTCGCCTCAAGGCTGCTATCAGCCTTCAATCGCGCATAATAATAAAACAGGAAAAGCCCGTAGGGGAACAGAAAGGTCATGGCATAATCGGGGCGGGGATGCTTCAGCAGGGCAATATACCCGAACAGGGTATAGGTGGTTATATAAAAGACAAACCAGGCCGGAAGATGTTTCCATATCTCGGCAATTATCAGTTTGATTCGATTCATGAAGACTCCCCTGACTTTTGAAACAGCTCCAGCTCCCATTCATCGTTTATTTCATCACAGCGCAGTATATAGATGTTGCCGTCATCGGCCCGGACCTTGAAATAGAGGTAATCCGGCCCGTACCAGCGGTCGATGACGTCCGTTACAGCATACTGCTTTTCTCCCAGGAGAAAGCGTATCGGCCGCTCATTGGCCCTGCTTCCCTCATAACATGTGACCCTGAGCCTGATACCGCCGGTCATGACACATCCCTGCTTTTCATCATTGTCAATATATTGAAAAACGAAATTAATGTAAATAGTTTTATCCCAGAATGAGCCGGTTACGTGCCTCATTCGGAATTCATCATCTTCCGCGGGCAACATGGCCACCGGCGGGAACTTTTACTGTTGACATATTTAATGTTTCAGTTCAGATAAGTACCGCTGTGCGCCTTAATCCGGTCTCCAGGATGGCGTCGATTCCTTTTGGGTAGTTCATGTAATGCGGGAGTGGCGATGAAAAAGACAATTGTTTGGTGGAAAATCATTGCAGGTGCCGTGGCTGTCCCGCTGGCCGGCTATATGCTTTACGCAGCATTGACAATAATGCCCGCTGCCGACAGGGAATGGAAAGAGAAATCAGCCCGAACAACCGGGACCGTGGTCCAGTTACGGGAAACTTTGCGCAACAGGGCCCGGTGCTGTTACGCGGACATTTCATTCAAGGATGACGCGGGGCGCGGACATACCTTTTCACCCTACGGTTGTTATTCCTGCGGGGCATTTTACGCCGGTCAGACGGTCAGGGTACGATACAGCAGGGAAAACCCCGAAACAGCCTTTATTGACTCGGAGAGTCATGACAGGGCCACCTATATCGCCATTTACGCGCTCTGCGGGATCCTGCTTGTTGCCGGAATTTTTTTTATTATTTCAGGAGCAAGGGGAAAAGAAGCATGATTGCTGTCGTCATTCAGGAGAGAGCTCCGCATTCCCCACATTCCAATGTGACCCGGTGGCCATTGTGAAACTCCAAGCCTCTGGCCATCGCTCAGCACGTAGAAAAAATGCCCATTGACTTATTTTCCTTGTATGGTATAGTTGTTCCATGAACCTCACGGTGAATGAAATATTCTATTCCATCCAGGGCGAGACCGTGACCGCGGGGCTTCCCTCGGCCTTCGTGCGTCTCACCGGATGCAATCTCGACTGTGCGTATTGCGACACCAGGCATGCCCGGGAGAACGGCACCGTCATGGAACTGGATGACATCATGCGCGAGCTGGAGCAGTACCCCTCGGCGGACCATGTGACCGTGACGGGCGGCGAACCGATGCTCCAGGCCGCCGCCATCCCCCTGATGAAGCTGATACTCGAGAGCGGATGGAAATGCCAGGTTGAAACGAACGGAAGCATACTCCTGAAAGACGTGCCGGAGAAAGTGCGTAAAATCGTTGATGTAAAAACACCCTCCAGCGGCGAGTCCGATTCTTTCGAAACGCGGAACCTCAAGTATCTCACCGACAGGGACGAGATTAAGTTCGTGATATCGGATCCGGCCGATTATGACTTCTCAAAGGACTTCCTCGGCAAATATCTTCTGAACAAAGGGGTAACCATCAACTTTTCGCCCGTCTCCGGCGTTATGGGCGGGACTGAGCTGGCGGACCTGATCATCAGGGACCGTCTCCCGGTACGGCTCAACCTTCAGCTGCACAAGATATTATGGGGACCCGACGCACAAGGGAAATAGAAATTATTATTGCTAAAAATATCCCCTCCCGAAAAGGTGTAACCGGAACAGGTTGAGAAACATCATAGGTTATTAATTATGTCCGTCATCGCGAGCGAAGCGGTCGCTCAATTGAATAATGCGCGGATATTGAAAAAACGGTAAGGTTAACACCATGGATTACGTGGGACACGTCATCAGGCCTCCCAGCGAGGCATACAGCATGATCATCCAGGTCACCGTGGGGTGCTCCCACAACATGTGCACCTTCTGCGGAACATACAAGGAACAGAAATTCCGCGTCAAGGACATGGCAACCATCAGGCGGGACATTGACGAGGCGTCGCGGTACCGTTTTGACCGCGTCTTTCTCGCCGACGGCGACGTCCTCATCCTGCCCACGGCGACGCTCCTTGATATCATCGCCTATATAAAGAAAAAGAACCGCCGCGTCGAGCGCATCGGCGTGTATGCCAACACCAAGGCAATAATAAAAAAAACGCCGGCCGAGCTGAAGAAACTGAAAGAGGCCGGCATCGGGATCATGTACCAGGGGATCGAATCGGGAAACAAGGAGGTGCTGCGGCGCATCAAAAAAGGCGCCTTCCCCGTCAACATGAAGGAGGCGGCGGCAAAGGTCAAGGAATCGGGCATCCTCCTGTCCCAGACCGTGCTCCTGGGCATCGGCGGCACGGAGATGAGCATGGACCACGCCCGCGATACGGGGAAGCTCCTGGGCGAAATGTCGCCGGACTTCGCCTCGGCCCTCACGGTGATGCTCCTTCCCAACACGGAGCTCTACCAGGCATACCGGTCCGGCACGTTCAAGCTTCCGGACAAGTTCGGCCTGCTTGAGGAGCTGAAGATCATAGTGGAAAACATGGACGTGAGCAACCAGTGCCTGTTCACGTCGAACCATGCGTCGAACTACCTTCCCATCCGGGCGGTCCTTCCGGACCAGAAGGCAGAGGTCCTGAACCTGCTCGACCATGTGCTGAAGGAAAGAGACGAAAACCTGCTCAAGCCGGAATACATGAGGGCATTGTAGGCGACGGCATAGTTCATTACAGAGTGGAGAAACGCCATGGATAAACCGATGGAAGACGCGATCCGCTTCATAAGCGGCGAGCTGAAGTCTGACCCGAAGGCGAACAAGTCGAAGCTGATCGAAGAGGCGGCCCAGAAGTTCGACCTGGACCCGAAACAGACCGATTTCCTGGTCAACATGTTCATTCTTGGAAAATAAAACGAATAACGCGTGAGACTGCGGCACAGCCCCGCGTCACAGCAGCTTCTTCATTTCAGCCACGATCTTTTTCGACAGAGCGCCATAGAACCGGAACAGATTATCCTCGCCGGCGGCCCTGGTGGTCACGGTTTCAAACCTGTTTTTTCCCCTTATATACAGGGTTATCGTGCAGAGATAATTCACGCCGCTCCTGATTTCCTCATCCGCCTTGGCGGTCTCGGGAACTATGGCGCCGCAACAGGCATAGCCCGCCTTCATCTCTTCGCAGAGGCTTTTCATCTCTTCCCGTTTGAGCTTCCGCACCTGCCTCTCCCGGCCGTCATGGAAGATGGATTCCACCTCCATCACCGGCACGATGCGGTACCCGGACAGGCTGAGCTCCTTCATGACGGCTTCCCTGAGCAGCCGATCCTGGATGTCATTGAGAAGTTTCGTGTCAAAGCCCAAGACCAGGATCGGTTCATCCGGCTTTGACCGGAGCGACGGCCCCAGGAGCACGGCCGCCGCCATCAGGGCAGCGGCAAAGGTCCGGTACATTCTTCTTCTGCGCATCTTTGTCCGCCTCTCGTTATCCAAGATACACCTTTTCCGCATCGGGAACGGTCAGCCCGGGATCGACGTCCTCGGGTTCCACGGCAACCAGGGGAGATATCTCGAGGGACTTCACCCCGGCCGGGACCCGCACTCCCCTGCCGGCAAGCCACGACCGGAACTGGTCATCCATCATTTTCTGGGCCGATTCCACGGAATCCACCCCCGAAGCGTTCTTGACCGGGGCGAACTCCTCCTCGCGGAGCGTTTCGAAAACAATGTTCTTCTCCGTCAGGGGGAGTGCGTCAAAGACGAATTTTTCGAACTTGAAACCGTCAATTTCCCGGGCCGCGCCGCCGCGGAAGGCCTTTATCTTTTTCCGCGCCGTGTGGAACGGGAGAGATATCTCGGTCCCGGCGGTTACCCGCTCTATGAATTCCCTCTGGAACAGGTGGATGGCAATGCTTCCCGAGGAATACCGCAGACCGCCTTTTTCATCTTTACTGAACGTCTTCTCCTCCGGCAGGTCCGAGTATTCAACCACGCCGATGGTGTTATTGCTGAAGCGCACGAAAACGCCCACCTTCTCCTCGGGGTATGCCTTCCTCACCGCCTTGCTGGAAATATCGGCCGCGCGCAGAACATGGAAGCCGATGAAGACCGGGTCGATTATCTTCACCAGGGGATTATCGACCTGGAAGTAGGATATGGTCTCGATCCCCCGCTTTTTCATTTCGCCGATGACCCCCGACGTGTAGAGCGCCGTGAGGCTGCCGCCGTGGCCGTCCGGGTTCTTAAACACGTTCTTTTTCGTTTCCAGGATAAGCTTTCCCTTCGTGTCAAGGGAGGGGATCATGTTCTGGGGGAAAATGAAGACGTTCCCGGCGCCGAGGCCGAAGTAGCTGTTGTCCCGGAAATAGGCCACGGTCTCGTCGTGGTTGGCCCGGGAGGTCATGATTAGAAACGGGATCGCCGTGCCGTACTTGCTTGAGTATTTCACTATTTTTTCCGCGTGGATCTGAAAGAGCGTTTTCCCCGACACCTGCCCCACGGGATATTTTCCTTTGGGCCCCTCATACCCGAGGCGGGAGCCCTGCCCGCCGGCAACAACAAAGGCTGCGGTTTTGCCGCTTCGCACGTGGGCGACCCCCGCGTCCCGGGCCCGCCGGTGCTCTGACCGTTCCGCATCGGTTGCCGGCACCGGTATGAAGGGCGCGGGCTCGAAACGGGTGTCCGCCATGAGCTCTTTCGACGAAAAGAGCCGGTGGAGCAGGTCAAAATCCACATCGGACAGGTCATCAAGGAGCTGTTTTTTTTCGCTTTCATCCAGCGCGTTCCAGTACTCGAAGACATGGTCCTGCTTGTTCTCGTACACCCTGGTGATGACAGCCTCATAGCCCGGGAAGGTGATCATGGTTCCTCCTGACGCAGTTCATGGGATCGGCAGCATGGTAACAAACCGGCAGGTTATGATCAATAATAATTTTAACGCCCCTCAATAAACGGGTGAACGATGGAACAACCCGGCCGGAACGGGAATGTGCTTGACCGGAACCATGTGCCGGTGCTTAATTCTATAACCCGGGGGCGATTATATAGAGGGAAAAACCGTACTACTCTCGCCGACCGGGGCCGTTGCCATGAAAATAATACACTGCACCGACATCCACGGCAGCTTTTCAAAGGTATACAACCTCCTGAAGGAGACCGTTGCCGACCTCTATATCATTGCCGGCGACCTTATCGACCTCCCCTTCTATTCCCTCGGCCAGTCCGTCGAGTATTCCGAGGTCCAGAACCGCTTTCGCGCCATGCGCCGGGAGTCGAAGGAAGAACATGTCATCCTTGAGGATTACGTCGAATCACTCCTCGAGGGCGGCGACATCAGCGATGAATTGAAAGGCGCCGCCCGCTACTACCTTGACGCTTCCGGGATGGCCCGGGAAGTGATGCTGAAAAAATACCAGATTTTAGAGAATATTTTCAGCGCCGGCGCAAAGAAGATGATCGTCACCATCCCGGGGAATTACGACATGGACCTGACCGGGACGGCCCTTTCCGAACGGAACATACACCTGAAGACCGCGGACGCCGGGGGCCTTGTCGTTGCCGGGTACGGCGGCGCAGACGTGCGAACCCCCGGCTTCCCGGAACAATACCTGGTCCGCTACGGCGGCAGGGCCCCAAGGGACACCGACTCCGAACTGTACCGTTTCCTGGAAGGGGCGCGGCCGGACATCATCGTCGTCCATCAGCCCGCCTCGGGCATCCTGGACGCCATCAGTTTCCTCGGGTCATGGGGCGCCCCCGCGCTCAGGACCTACTGCGACAACAACCCCGTCATGGCGTGCTTCAGCGGCCACGTCCACGAGAACTGGGGGGTCCGCTTCGTGAACGGAACCCTCTACCTGAACCCGTCCAATTTCGGGGAGGTGATGACTTCGCGCGGGGACATTTCCGAAGGGGGATTTTTCTTCGAGGTCACCGTGGACGGCGGAGCGGTGCCGGAAGTGAATCTTAAAAAAATCGTCGATTACCGCGTGTACGACATAGCCGATTACCGTAAAACAGACGGATCATATGCGGAAAATGTGATTGATCCGGCGCGCCTCAAGGCCCTCAGGGACATCTCCGTCATTGACGAAAACATTGAGCGGTACACCCTGGTGCCGGAGCTGCGTATCTTCAGAGATATCCGGAATTTTTTCAGGATACACCAGACGAAGCAGAGCGAGGAACGGGTCCTGAACCTTGAAAACGCCCTCCAGTCCCTGGGCGACCTCACCGGCCACATAGCCCTGGACCTGGTCGGCTCCGTCAACATGGGCATGGCCCAGGACTCGTCCGATGTCGACGCCGTCCTCTACCTGAAGGACCAGACGGCATGCGGCGGGGACTTCGAATCGTGCGATTTCGCCCGGGACGTCGCCGCGCGGATCAGGGACGTCCTGGCGGACCGGCACGGCTTCCAGGTGATCGATTTCATAAACCTGGACCGGGTCATAGAGAGCATCAACGCCGGAGTGGCAGACTGCGACATGACCCAGCGCTTCGCCGTGTACCGGTCCTTCTGCAGGCCGGTCAACTACCGTCTCCTGGCGCCGGTGGAGGACCTGCTCAACAGGAACATGTCCCTGCGGAGGCAGGTCGAGGAGAACATGAGGTCCTATCTCCGCGTCCTGGCGGCCTCATCGGACACCAGGAAATCCTTTGACAAGTACATCACGCGCCTCAAGACGGCCGGGGTCGTCATTCCCGACGCCATGATGCAGAGGATCGAGTCGCTGCTCCAGAAAAAGCGGTGACGGCAGACATTAGTTGCATATACCGGAGGAGACGCCATGACAGTGCATCGGCAACAAATTGAGCTTTTGATCTTGAACCTGGTCTGCGGCAGCGCGGTGCTGATCAGCTATGCCCACGGTCTTTTCGCCAATCCCTCCGCCGGAGGCGCCCTCTGGGGCGAGGTGCCGCCATGGCTCATGCCCTTCTACACGGCCTCGATGTTGACCGCCGCCGCAGGGTATCTGGCCTTCACGTTTTACATTCTCCTGGCGGTCAATCCCGGGGAGGCGCGCATCGGCCGGCACCGGTACCGCATCTTCCTTTTTCTCTACGGGGTCGTTCTCGTGCCGTCGGCCCTCTGGATGCCCTTGACCTTTGAGATGATCAGGGATCCTTCCGCCGGGATATGGATTGCCATCCGGATCGTGCTGGCCGCGGTGGGTCTCGGTTCCATCGGAATTTTCACGGCCCTAGTCATGATGCGGCCCCGCCGGCCCTCATGGGCCTTCGGCATTGCCGTGGCCGGCGCCGTCGCCTTTATCGTGCAGACAGCCCTGCTCGACGCCCTGGTGTGGACCGCCTTTTTCCCTTTCAGCCTGTAATCGCGAAACGGCTATCGGCCATTCCCGGGGGCTAGGCCTTTTTCGGGAACCAGGGGATAAAGACGCTCGTTCTCTTTTTATATTCTTCAAAACCCGGATGCCGCGCCATCATCCGTTCCGTCATGGGGATACCGGAGACAAACAGTATCATGGCGGTGATCATCAGCGGGCCGACGACGGAGATCCATCCCTTGTCGCCGGGAAGCGCGATGATGAAGATGCCCCACCACATGGCGACCTCGCCGAAATAGTTCGGGTGCCGCGAATAACGCCACAGGCCGCGGTCGATAATCGTTCCCCTGTTGGCCGGGTCCCTCATGAAGGCGTCAAGCTGATAATCTCCGATTGTTTCAAACAGGAAACCGCAGATCCACACGGCGATGCCGATGTAATCCGACCAGGCGGGGGCATAGCGCTCCGAGGCCGCTATAGCCAGGACCGGCGACACGTTCACCAGGAGTATGCAACCCTGGAGCATGAAGACCTGGAGGTAGCTCCTGAGAACGAAGAACTTCCCCCATGATTCGCGCCATTTCCTGTAACGGGGGTCTTCTCCGCGGCCGCGGTTGCGCAGGAAAATCCTGATCCCCAGCCGCAGTCCCCATACCGTCACCATGAGAACGACAATGACCTGAAGGGCGTCAAAGGACCGGTTGTACCAGACCGCGGCAAAGGCGGCGATTATGAAGCCAGGGCCCCAGGCTATGTCGGCTATGCTGTTATCTTTAATGACCAGAGCCAGAATAAAAAGGAGCGTCATGTAGCAGAAGATGACCAGAGCCGCGAACAGAATCGTGTCAATCAGGATCATGGGGCCCTCCTTACTGGCAAACGTTATTTTTCATCCAGACCGTCCTTGATGATATTCCTCACCTGCACAATAAGATCATCAAAGGACGCTTCGTCGCAGGCCGCGGTATCCATGGGCTGATGGACCTTCATAACAGCCCTCCCCGGGAACAGATTGAAGGTCCCCGTGGGAAGGATGTTCCCTGTGTTCATGATCGTCACCGGAAGTATCGGCAATTTGAGCTCCCGGGCAAGCCAGAAGGCGCCTTTTTTGAACTCGCCCACCTCGCCGTTTCTGCTCCTGGTCCCCTCCGGCAGGATGATGATGGAAGTCCCGTTCACCACCTTCTTCCGCGCCTGCCGGAGGGATTCGTACGCAGCTTTCGGATCAGAGCGGTCTATGAAAATATTCCCGCCCTTTTCAGCGGCAAATCCAATGACCGGGACCTTCCGGAGCTCTTTTTTTATCACCCATTTCAGGTCAACGCCGAGCCACCCGTACAGGACCAGCACGTCGTACATGCTCTGGTGGTTCGACACTATTATGTAGGACTGCTTTTTCTTAATATGTTCACGGCCGTGGACCTTCACCAGGATGGGGGTGATATAGCCGGTCAGCCGTGCCCACCAGACGCCGGTGGTCCTGTTGGCGGCGTAATCGTCAAAAATGAGAAGCACCATGACGCCGATCAGCACCAGGATGCAGGTAAACAGGGCAAAGAGCGGAAAAAATATCAGCCATTTATACGGCTGATACAGAACATGGAGGAACTTCTTCATGGACGAAATCCCCCTAGAGCCAGCGCAGGGCTACAAGGCTGGCAATGGCCGACACCCCTGCCGATAAAATTGTTCCCCAGATCAGGTCAACAATAACGACGACCAGGGGCCAGTCCCTGATCGTGGCATAATTGGTAAGATCATAGGTGGCGTAAGCTACCAGCCCCAGGGCCGCCCCCATTACAAGCGCCCTGAGCAGCGACTGTTTTTCAACGGCCGGCATGACGGCGAACAGGACAAGGCCTCCAATATAGAGCAGATAAAAAAGCAGTGCGGCGGGCCATTTCACTGATTCAGACATGATATAACCCAGCTGTTCCCTGTAAAAGCCCTTTGAAATCACGGCCAGCCACACAATGTCTATTGCAAAAAAAACCGGGATTGTTATCAGATACAACTTGATAAAAAGCGTCGCGTTCATCATCGTCCTCCGTTTTATAAGTTAACCCTGCTCGGCCGGATGTCATCCCTGTATCTTCAATTCCGTAATAACGGCATACATACCGGACTGGCTGCAGAATTGTCATTTTGAAAAATCCCGACATTCCGGGATCAGGAGAAATTGTAATGGCATTTGTAATTTTAGGTTTTTCGCCCCGGCAAGGGGTGTCGAAACATTTCGTTTATATAAGCAACATGTCTAAAATACAAAATATTCATGCATACAACTATATCAAGGCTTATTTTTTTACTTATAAAAAAGGTGCCTCCATGCTATCGAAGCGTCAATCGACAATGGACCCCGCCGGAGCCCGCTTCCCGTTTTCGATGAGCCTGTCGAACTCCAGGGACCCCTGGCCCGAAAAATGAACGCCGTCCACGGACATGACCGCTTTCGGATAGAGGCCGAGCCATCCGGCGAATTTCCGCTGAAGCGGGAGCAGCACCGCGTCGCGGTCAGCCCGCACCCACCGGTACAGCGCCGCCTCAAAGGAAACGGCGGTAATGTTTACATAGGTGCTGACCGTGGGGGGAATGCCGAAGACGATGATCCGCGCCGACGGATACAGGCGCCTGACGGCGTCAAGGGCGGCCAGGCTGTGCGTTATCGTCACGTCCGCCGGCTGGCGCATGAGGAGCGGGTTACCCCCCAGGCTCCCGACAACGACATATCTGACGGAATTGATTATCCCTGCCCGCTCCAGGGCCGGACGCATGTCAGCGGCCATCCTGGCCATGTGGTGCGCCCATGAACCGCTGATTGAAAAATTCAGGCGGTCCGGCACTGAATGCAGCTTTGTCCTCGTCAGGTCCAGCAGGGAATCGCCGAAGGCGATGGTATCGCCCCGGGGCGCGTCCCGGAGATCGCCGATATACCGGCTCAGCCGTTCCCGGTGGGCGGGACTCTCCTTGTTCCATAATCCGGGGTCCGGCTTCATCCGGGAAAGGACGGCGTCCAGCACGGCGGAATTCCGCATATTCCGCCGGTACTGGCGCTCATACATTTTTGTTTTTATCCAGATGAGGGCCCTATCGCCGGCGGAAATTCCTTCAGCCCGCAGGACCGGGGGCGCCATCGCCAGGACCGCCATGGCGGCAGCCGTCACGGTGACGATGATAATTCCCGTTTTGATGTTACCTCTCGTGGATTGCCTTCTTCGCAGAAGAGATTGGACCTGATTAACCATGGACATGGCTCCCGATTCTCCGGACCCGTTCCATCTCAGTATCCGTCAGGGGCCCCCGGGCAAGGGCTTCGATTCCCTCTATCATCTGCTTTTCGTCGGAAGGCCCGAAAAGGCAGAGGTCCACATGAGGATTTGACAGCACGAAGCGGTAGCAATCGGCGGCAGCCAGCGGCTTTTCGCCCCGGGGCATCCGGTCCGGCTTCAGGAGCTTCCGCCAGGAAGTGGCCGTGTATATGGTGATGCCGGGCCTGTTTTTTTCGGGAATAAAGGGAAATATGTCCTGTTCCGCGCCGGGATGCGCCGCGTTATACCTGACCATGAACACGTCGGCGGGGCACGACGGATCCGCGGCCATGGCCCCGAAGGTTTTCCGTCTGTGCCCCGACATGCCGATGAAGCGGATCTTCCCCTTTTCCACAAGCCGCCGCGCCGCGTCCAGGAGGCGGCCCCGGAGCGCTGAGTTATGCCACCCCAGGATAAGGATATCCGCATAATCGATGCCGAGGTCCGAGAGACCCCTGTCGACGGCCCGCTCGGCGAGCAGGCCCGAATGGTCATAGGACTGCAGGACGATTACGATTTTCTCCCGCGCCGCCGCGGCGATGTTTCCCAGGCCGTCGCCGAAACCGGACCGGCGCGGCGAGCTCCAGAAAAAATAATTTATCCCGTATTCATTGAAGGCCTTCTCAACCGCCCGGGCCGGCACGCCGTAGCCGGAGGCGAGACCGAGCCTGCTAACCGGAAGCCCCGTTCTTCCGAGAATGATCTGTTTCCTGAAGTCCATGCCATTTCTCCTTTTCACAATACTTCACAGTGTTCATAGGGGCCCTTCTCATCGGGAAAAAGCATGACGCCCCTCCATGGAAAAATCAATATTATTTTATTGCCGGGATGGCGATAAACCTGCCTGACCGTGCAACGAAGCACGACGTTATTTCCTGATAAACGGAAGGAAGCGCGCCGCCAGCCGCCTGACGAACTGCGCCTCGGGCAGCTTAAACAGAAAGGCCACGGCGAAATAGATGGTGCCGTAGGGGCCGAGGACCAGCAGGGCCTGGAGGATGGGATGGACGTGGAGGGTGGCCAGTTTTACCGCCCATGCGGCCGCCGCCCCGGCTGCGGCCGCCGCCCAGAGCTTTGCCGTGAAGGAAAATTCGATGCCGCTCTTTCCTATGCGCCTGTTGAGGTTCCGGCGCAGCAGCATGAATTCGATCCAGCCCGCCATTCCCGACGCCACGGTGATGCCCGCGGCTCCCCAGCGCCTCTCAATGCCGATCATCCCCGGAATGGACTGCGACGCGAGGAATCCCAGGAGCGCCGCCAGGGAGACCCGGACCAGGGCGTAGCGGAGGGGCGTCCTCGTGTCCCGGAGGGCGTAGAAGGTCGACGAATAGAGGCGCCCCATGGTCGACGCGAGAAGGCCCACCGCCGAGCCGGCAAGGATGGCCCACACGTACACGGAGTCCGAAGCGGTGAACTTTCCCCGCTGGTACAGCGCGGCCGTTATGATGTCGCCCAGGGCGAAAAGCGCCATGGCGGAAGGAACGATGAAAAAGGCGATCTGGCGGAGACCTGCGTTGAGGCGCTTCCTCAGGTAGTCAGCTATTTCCGCTTCGCTGCCGGTCGCCCGGGACATGGCCGGAAGCTCCGCGGCCGACACGGACATGCCGAAGATGCTCACCGGCAGGGTGTAGAGTATCTGCGCGTAGGTGAAGGCGGCGACCGCGCCGGTGGGGAGGAAGCTCGCCAGCATCGCGTCGATATAGGAGCTTATCTGCACCACGCCGCGGCTGAAAAAGACCGGGACGAAATTGCGCACCACCTCGCGCACGTGGGTCACGCGGTGATTGAGGGAAAGGCGGAACCTCCCCAGGAGCCGCAGCACCACCGGCAGCTGAATCAGTATCTGCGCAGCGCTGCCGGCGACGGACCCCCAGGCGACCCATTCGGCGAGGCCTTCCTCGCCGGTCCTACCGCCGAAGAAGATCATGGCCACGATAATGACCAGGTTCCAGACAACCGGCGCCGCGTAGGAGAGGAGGAACCTGCCGTGGCTGTTGAGGATCCCCAGACACCAGGCCGACCAGACCAGGAGACCAGCGCCGGGGAACAGGATCCGCACCAGGACGATGCACAGATCCCTCTTCGGCCCCTCGAAGCCGGGGGTCACCAGGTCGATGATCAAAGGCGTTGCCAGCACCCCAATCAGCACCAGCACGGAGGTCGCCGCCATCAAAAGCGCGGCGATGGCCCCGGCCACCCGGTCAGCTTCCTCTTTTTCGCCCCGGGCCATCAGGTTGGCATAGACCGGGATAAAGGACGCCGAGAGCACTCCCTCGCCGAAGAGGTTCTGGAGCAGGTTGGGGATTCGGAAGGCGGCCTTCAGGGCGTCGGCCGCTGCAGAATTTCCGAAAAAGTAGGCGAATACGCTTTCCCTGACGAGCCCCGCCATGCGGCTGAGCATGATGCCGCTGGCGACCAGAAAGGCATGCCAGCGGGTGCGCGATTGTACCGGGGCCGTATGTGGTTCACTGGATGTCATCGTGAAGTACCATATTTTCATCGGGCCGATTATAGCAAGAATATTACCTCCGGAATTGAAAAATATTATTGACGTTACGGTAAACGTGCCCCCTGGTTGCCACCAGACATATGCGGGTTTTTGTGCAATCCCGTTCTGTCATAATTCCATCGCCGGGCGGCCCCCTATGAAAAAATATATCGACAAAGTAAACACCCTCCTGGAATCGCTTCCCTACATCAGGGAATTCTACGGAAAAACCATCGTTGTGAAGTACGGAGGCCACGCCATGGTTGATGACGCCCTGCGGAAATCCTTCGCAAGGGACATGGTGCTCCTGAAACTGGTGGGCATGAATCCCGTGATCGTCCACGGCGGCGGGCCGCAGATCAACGACCTGCTGAAGCAGATCGGAAAAAAAAGCGATTTCGTTGACGGCATGCGCGTCACCGACCGGGAGACCATGGAGGTGGTCGAGATGGTGCTGGTGGGCAAGATCAACAAGGAGATCGTCAACAACATCAACCTCACTGGCGGCAAGGCCGTGGGGCTTTCCGGCAAGGACGGGAACCTGATCACCGCGCAGAAGATGTATCACGTCACGAAAGACAGCGAGAAGGTCGACATCGGCCAGGTGGGTACGGTCAAATCGATCAACCCGGCGGTCCTCGACACCCTTGACCGCGACCGCTTCATCCCGGTCATCGCCCCCATCGGCGTTGACGAGGAGGGGACCACCTACAACATCAACGCGGACCTTGCCGCCGGAAAGATCGCCGAGGCCCTTAAGGCGGAGAAGCTCATGCTCCTCACCGACGTCGAAGGAGTCATGCTGGATGAAAAGCTCGTCTCCACCCTCAACGTAAAAAAGGTGCAAACACATATCGAGAAGGGCCAGATAACCGGCGGCATGATCCCCAAGGTCAACTGTTGCTGCGACGCCGTCGCCGGCGGCGTGGGCAAGGCCCACATAATCGACGGCCGCGTCGAACACGCGGTGCTGCTGGAGATCTTCACCCAGGCGGGCATCGGCACGGAGATAATCGGCGACTGACGGCGAGTCACGGCGAGAAAAAGGGCAGTTTAACCCCTCCCGGAGGGGCGTATTTGGCAAGTTCTGATCAGGCAAGCGCACCACCGGGGGATGTAGGGGGCTTTTAGGATGGCCCCTTATCGTACTTAACTATCAATGTCAGCCCCGCAGTGGGGACATCCGGGCCCGTAATCCTTGTCAAGAGAACCGCGGTCCTTGTAAACTGATTCGCATTCATCGCAGCGGAGAAAAAGCTGGCCGCACTTCTTGCACGTGACTCTGTTGAGGGATCCCTCCTCGCAGAAGGGGCAGATGATAGACTCTTTTTCTTTCATGAAAAACCCTCCCTCATTGCGCCCGTGATCACGGGCGGTCCCTGTTTGGAACTTTCCCTCTTACATCGGGAAAAATGTAACCACCGCCGTCGTTCCTTTTTTTATGACCAGGCGGACTGAAGCGAGCTTCGGGTTCCCCCGCTCGCGCCCCTTCCTGCCTCCGAGATAGCCGATGGGCCGTCCCATCCCGACCGTATAGGCGATCTTCCCGCCCCGTTCCTTTTCCGGGACGGCGCCGGCCTTTATTTTTTTCCAGGCCTCGTCCATGAGATCGATCACGCCCGCCTTTGTCACCGAGAAGACCCCGTGCTTCGGCCTCCCGGGAATGTCCGACGCGTGCCGCATGATATGGTCAAGGCGGGTTCGTCCGTCCGGATCGCGGCCGGCGATTAAAAGGCCGGACTTTGTTTTCCACGCGTCTTTTCCCGCAGGGACGAGAAGTCCCTTTTGTTCGAGGTCCCTGATCTCCCGGATGGAAATGAAGGTTGCGTGGTCCCGGGACTTCCTCCGGGCCGCGGCGTCGCCCCCCAGGATCCCGGCAATGCAGAACGCAATCGTTAAGGCGAATAGAATCCGTTTCATGGAACAGAATCAACCATGGAACCCGCCGGAAAGTCAATTATAATTCTTCATGCCCAATCCCATGCCAACTCTTTGTTCACAATTTAATCAATTTAAAAAAGCCGGGAGTTGTTCCAGCGAGTAGGCGACATGGATGCCGCCGATTCCGCCGAGTCCACACGGATGTTATACGAGGCGGACGAGTGGAACAGCTCCCGGCTTTTTAATCGCCTATAACTATAGTTGAAGAACATATCCCATAATAATCATTGACAATATCTCCTCCCGCAGCGTTGTGTAATACCAACGGCAGCCAATCACTATGAACAGTTTTTACGATAACATGACCCACCGCACCCTGATGGTTATCGGCGGGAAAGCCCTGGAGCGGCTCGGCAGGGTATCGGTGATAATTTTCGGCGTCGGCGGCGTCGGCAGCTGGTGCGCCGAAAGCCTGGTCCGGTCCGGCCTGACAAACCTCACCATGGTCGATTCGGACATCGTGTGCCCCACCAACATCAACCGCCAGATACAGGCCCTGGCGCGCAATGTCGGGCAATCAAAGGTGGAAGAGTTGAAAAAACGCCTCCTGGAAATAAATCCGCAGGCCTCCATCACCGCCCTCCACGCGGCCTATGATGAAACCAGTTACCGGAACTTTAACCTTTCATCATACGATTATGTCATCGACGCCATTGATTCCCTCAAAAACAAGGTCCTGCTGCTGGAGCAGTGCGTCTCGTCCGGAGTGAAGATATTTTCCTCAATGGGCGCCGGCGCCAAGACCGATCCTTCAAAGATCAGGGTCGACCTGCTGTCCAACACGAAAATCTGCCCCCTCGCGCGCAACGTGCGCAGGAGGCTCAGAAAAAACAACATCTCCACCGATATCCTGTGCGTGTACAGCGAGGAGTTGCCGGTGGACCCGGCCGCCGAAACAGTGTGCGGCTCCGGCGACTGTCCCTGCGCGAAAGACCGCGAAAAATTCTGCGCCGACCATGACGAAGCGCCGGTTGACTGGTGCGGCATGAAAAAACAGATCAACGGCGCCCTGGTCCACATTACCGGCATTTTCGGTTTCATGCTGGCGGGCCTTGTCATAAACGACATCAAAGCACTGGTCGAAGCCGGATAACAGTCCCGTCAATCACTCATCCTGCTCCCAAAACAATAAATGAGTTGAAAAAAATCCGATCTGCTTTATACTGTTGCGGTTCAACGACGCTGCCGTTGCCGGTCTGGCCGCACTGGTTTCAAGAGTGAAAACGATGTCATTTACCGAAAAAATAAAACTTTTCATGTGCCTGTCCGCCGTTTCGGCGGCACTGATCGCAGCCGGCGGTGCACCTGTTCTGGGACAGGACACGGCCGGTAAAAAAATCCCCTTCGAGATAGTGGACGACAGACCCCCCGATTCAGCGTCGCAGCCGGCGCAGCACCGCCTGGGCCTCGGCGTCAACCTGGATTTCTTCCCCACGATTGTGAGTCTGGTTGACACCGAATTCGGGCTGTCCATACAGCCGTGGTTCGGCATTGACCGGTTCAAGATACGGCTCAACATAGTCCACATGCGCATACCGAATTCACTGGTCGGCACCAGGTATTTTTACAAGAACGACGCCAACGCATTTTCCCTTGCCGTCGAATACTGTTTCGGAAAAAATTTTGACGGCTTCACCATCGGCGCCGGCATAGGCGTCTGGAACAACATGGTCAGCCATAAATTTTTCAATAAAAAGGGGAACTCCATCACTCCCTTTCTAACCCTTGAGGGGGGATATATCTGGAAATTCTATCACAACCTCTTTATTGAGCCGTGCCTCGCCCTGGACGTAATGCTCACCAGGCAGAGGATCAGCATATACGGCTCCGGGTACAAACCCCTTCCGGTAGCAGGGGAAATATCCCTTAAATTCGGCCTCAATGTCGATATTTGACCCTTCGGCGCGCGCTTTTTTGTTAAATTTTCACCTTCACTAATTGCAACAGGCATCGATTCCATCTTTTTTATTTGACAATCATCCGTGTTTTAATAATTTTGCTCCCGGAGAGTTGTCCGAGTGGCCGATGGAGGCGGTCTTGAAAACCGTTGTACCGCAAGGTACCGGGGGTTCGAATCCCTCACTCTCCGAACCTGGCATTGATAAGGGCACAACAGGTTGTGCCCTTATCAATGGAGAGGTGCCCGAGAGGCCGAAGGGGACGGTTTGCTAAACCGTTGTACTGGTAACGGTACCGAGGGTTCGAATCCCTCCTTCTCCGCATGAGATGACGAGCTATGGCAGAAAAGTTCAGTATACAAATCAAGCGGTTCAACATCGATTTCGACGTGCCCCTGATCTGGTTCACCTATTTTCCCTTTATCGGGTGGATCTATCCCTTTGCATTCAGGAGGGGCGACGCCTTCGCCATGCACCACGGGAAGCAAGCATTCATCATGGCCCTGTTCTTCACCGCGCTGCCGATACTGCTGACCTTTTCAACCGTATTCGTGCCTATCTCGTTCCGTGTTCTCAAGCTGATCATAGTGATCCTGATCTACCTGTCCCACGGGGCCTATTTCGCCTTATGCGCCCTGGGATTTATGAAAGTAATGGGCTTGGAAAAATACGATTTTCCGTTCATCATTCAATACGCGAAAAAAATTAATGTCTGATTAATCCTGCTGATATATTTTTCTTGTTGCCGGATGCGGCGGGGAAAAGTATACTGCATATAGTTTAACCACGCGTCCGTAGCTCAGTTGGATAGAGCGCCGGACTACGAATCTGACGGTCAGAAAAATAAATCATCTCTGACACCCACAGAACCCCTGAAATATTCAGGGGTTCTAATTTTTTCGAAGACTTCCCGCATTGTCGAACCTAAGCGACTTGACCATATTTTGACCACAAAAAAATACATATAGCGACTCATCCCAATTTTCTCTGTGGACTCAATATGTTATCAATCCTCGATACCTTTTCCTGCAAGTCGGGACGGCTAAACATGGCGTATCGTTTCTGAGTCGTCTCGAATGATTCATGGCCGAGGATAGATTGTATGTCTTCAAGACCCACGCCTTGATTCAGAAGGTTCTGAGCAAAAAGATGGCGCAAGTCATGAAACCTGAGTCGTGTACCGTCATCCAGCTTCCCGAATGGAGCTTTCGCAACGAGCCTGTTCCAACCCTTCCTCAGCATATCAGGAGTCAAGTTGCTTATCACTTTATCACTCGAAGGATTGTTGTTCTTAATCGCCAAGAGAATATCCCTCAAAATAGGTGATATGGGAATGGAACGGGCCTTTTTGCTTTTCGTCTTTAACTGGGAAAGCCGAATATGCGAGGAAGCAAAATCGACCTCTGACCAGAGCAAGGAAAAAATCTCGTTTCGCCTCATTCCGGTCAACAAAGCTATCATCATTATCTGATAGAGCCTAATATCCTGCTGCTGGGCCAACTGAAATAAACCTCGAATGTCCTCAGGCGACAGCTTAACTTCACGGATATTAACCTCACGCAGCTTTGTCATATAGAAGGGGTTCAGGCTCTTATAGTAGTCCTTCTTTATTGCCCAGTTAAAAAAATACGATAAAACAGCCATTGTCCTGTTAATCGTGGCATTTGAAAGTCTACCCCCCTCCTTAGTGTTATCGAAGGTCGAAACCACATGGTTCCTGCGCCAGGCGATGAAATCATCCACATGGGCTCGTTTTACGTCCCTGAGGAGCATATCCTTGCTGAAGAACCTTTTTACCACTTCCTCGATAATCATCTTCTCATGACGATACATTCCTGGGGTCTTCATTTCCTGTGAGTATTGTAAATACTCATCCAACTTTTCAAAGAGCGTGAAGTTCCCTTCAAGTTCATTATTTATCCGCCTTTCCCAGCGTTTGTAATAAGCCTGGACGGCAGATTTTTGACAGGTCTGGGTTCGACGATACCGCTTATCATCGATATAAACATCAAACTCGAACCTGATTTTACCTTTGGGAACCCCTTTCTGGTTACTTGAAATTCTATATGCCATAGTTAAATTTCCTCCGTTGTGATGTGAAGGCTGACTATGGCGTATATTGCAATATATACAATATACGTCCCAGAGTAAGGTGATTCAATTAGTTTTTTATAACTTTTTTCTTTTTGCTGATGAAACTGAAGATTTCATCAGGGTCGAAGAGATAATCCTTACCTGTTATCCGGTAAGCTGGCAAGATTCCCTCTCTTGCAAGACGCCGAATTGTATAGGCGGGGGTATCAAGTAGAATTGATAGCTCTTTAGTACGCACATACTTCTTCGAGTCTAAAGAATTTTTATCCTGCTTGTTGTTGAAGGGACGAATTTTGTTCATGGACAGACCTCTGTAAGTAAAAGAGCTATGAGGTCTGTTCAAGTATTGCGCCTGAAGCGGCATTGCAAAGAGGGAACAGTAGTTAAGGCTCTTTATTAAATTTTACGTCACTAATAATAATATATAATTTTATATGTTTCGTCAAGTGGTGATTCGTTGACATTTCTTTACATAACTGAAGTTATATACATTTTTAAAAGCAGATGTGCTCAGTGAAATTATTCTTGATGTTTCTACATATTGCCGTATGTTGTTTTATGTTGCGATATGTATTCAAAAATTTTTCAAAAAATTCCTCTTTTTAAATTTTTTTAATGAGTGTGTATATGCCACAAAAATCTCTCAACGACTTGTTACATGATGTATCTAATAATGCATCAGAGAACTTTCCCCTTCCAGGTCAAGACAGGATTTTTGTCAGGCAATTAAAGAAGGGCGGTAAGTATGGGTATATAAAATTCGAGGATTCAGTAAATAAGCATTATATCGTTTATAACATAAGGAATGAAGTTATTACAGAATACGACTCGATTCAAGAGTTGGAAAATGACGAGTGGGTGTTGGATTGAGGTTTATTTCTAATCATTCATTTTCAATATACACATGCAAAGGTGGGGTCTTATGAGTTTTCAGATGTACAGTAAAGAACAGTCAAAAATTGAAATCACTAAATTGGTCGAACAATTCGAAAAAGACTTACCGGCAATTGTAGACAGAGGGGTAATGGATGAAGCAAAGGTTGAAGATACATTTATCAAACCTTTATTCCTATATCTTAATTGGAACATACATAATGTTGACCTGCCATATAAGGAACATGAATTTATCGTTCAATATAGACTCAAACATATAGGACTCAGACCAGATTACCTATTAAGAGTTAAAGACGAAAGCATCAATAAAATGAGGCATGTACTCTTTATTGAAGCAAAACATCCGAAGTACAACCTTGCAAAAGACCTAACCTATATCCGGCAGTGTTATCTATATGCAAATTCAACATTATGTAAAACAGAAAAGCCTGAAAGACGTGTGAATTTAAGTTTATTAACAGATTTTGAAGAATTTCGTCTTTTTGATTGTAGAGACCGGGCCCCATTAAAATCAAATGAGGTTCAACATTTCAATAAGAGAGTAATAAAAGATTTTGATTGGAACTACCATAATTATATATCTGACTTTAATACATTGTGGGATGTTTTTGAAAAAGGACAAGTTACCAAAGGGAGTTTAAGAGAGTTTTCCATTAGCGATGAAGAATTAAAAGATTCTCGAAAAGCCCCTGATTTTGAGATGCTGGCCATACTGCGTGATTGGCGAAAAGAAATTGCACAGGATATTTATCGAAATGATAAAACGTTAACAGAGAATGTTTTAACCGCTGCAAGTCAGTTAATGATAAACCGAATAATATTTATAAAAATGCTCACCGATAAAGAATTGGAAAAAGATTATTTGAGTGAGTTACTCATACGAATTGATAAATCAGATGATGAAATATCATTTTATGATGAATGTAAGGATATTTTCAACAATCTACAGACTACATATAACGGCAGTATTTTCGAAAAAAGAATCGAATTAGACAGTGTAAAAGTAAGCAACAAAACATTAAAGACCATTCTTCAATCCCTAAGACCTGAGAACTCGATATATTCATTGGATGCAATGCCTGTTCATGTAATAGGTACTATGTATGAAAAATTTCTTGGTGAAATAATATGTAAAAAAGGCCGTGGAGTTAGTCCTGTTCTCAAGCCTGACGTAAAAAAAGCTGGAGGTGTATATTACACACCTGCGCATATAGTGGACTATATCGTCGATAATACCGTTGGTATCATATTAAAGAATTGCACTAAACCGGAAGATGTAAGCAAAATTAAAATATGTGACCCGGCATGTGGTTCAGGTAGTTTTTTAATAGCTGTGTATGATAAACTAATAAATTGGCACATAGAATATTATTTCAAATTAGTAGAGAAATTATTAGATAAAGGTGAAAATTTTGATTCAATAAACAAAAAGCACCGGAACGACTTTCTTATACAACTTTTAAATAAAGAGAAATCTAATTATAAAATAATTTTAACAATAAAAAAGAAAAAAGAAATATTAACTAATTCAATATATGGTGTTGATATTGATGAACAAGCTGTTGAAGTTACCCGGTTCTCATTATCCATGAAAGCAGTTGAAGATTATGACGACCATGATGAACTTTATAATGAGGTAAATTTATTCCATTCTTCAATACTCCCTGATTTAAAGAACAACATCAAGTGTGGTAATAGCCTGATTGATGAGGATTATTTTGAACAGGTCAAGCTGAAGGATAGTGATTTTTCGATTGATTATGAAATAGAAGAAAGAAGAAGAATCAATCCTTTCAATTGGGAAAAAAACTTCCCTTCAATTTTTGCAAACAACAACAAAGGCTTTGATGTCATTATCGGCAACCCCCCCTATTATAGCATAGATGATACTTGGGGCTCAAAAGATTCACGACTATCATATGTAAAATCAAAATACCCAGAGATATATAATGATAAAACTGACATTCTATTTTATTTTTTCAAAAAGGCCATAGATATATCAAAAGAGCATATTGGGTTTATTGTATCACGTGCTTTTTTAGAAGCATATAAAGCAAATAAACTACGTGGCTTCATTTCTCAGAAAAAATCTATTTCTCAAATAATCGACTTCAGGAATTATTATATTTTTGAGGGAGTTGGCATTACAAGTTGCATCACAATCCTGACCAATAAAAATGATTCACCCGCTATTATTCGACAGTATATAGGTACAAAAAATGATTCATTATCTTTAGATAACTTTGATAATTTTAATCTTCTCTCTTATCCACAATCATATTTTAAAGAACAAATATGGTCATTTGCAGATAATTCAACAGATGAAATTATTCAAAAAATTGATTCAATATCAGAACCACTCGAAAACATTCTTATCATAGGAAAAGGAATGGAAACAGGGTTAAATAATGTTTATAGCAAAAGGCAACATGATGAAATTGAAAAGTGGAAACTTAAAAAAGGTTCATTCTTTATACGAGCACGAAATTCAGATATTGACCGCTATCATATTGCAAATAGTGAAGAATACGTTATATATCTTGAAAATTTTCAATCATTCGACAACATCCCTACCGGACTTAAAAAGTTCATGAAGGAAAATGAAAATGAACTAAAAGCACGTGCCGCATACAAAAGAGGTGATTGCGAATGGTGGAAATTCACTTGGCCATTACATAAAGACTACCATGATAGAGTAAAAATTTACTCTCCATATATGGCCCAATACAACCGTTTCGCACTCGATGAAAATAATACATACTTAGGATTAACTGATACTACTGTATTATTTGACAATGAGCAACCAGAAGACATCAAATTTATATTAGGTCTTTTAAACTCAAAATTATTAACTTTTAGATTCCGCTTTATGTCAAAATTGAAAAGCGGCGGCATTTATGAATATTTCTGGAATAACATCTCAAAAATTCCAATTAAAAGAATAGACTTAAATAATCAAGATGAAAAAGAATTGCATGATAAAATAGTTACATCAGTACAACGTATTATTGAATTAAAAGTCAGACAAGAAAAAGAAAAATCTGAATATGAAAAAAATAAGCTAAACGATTTGATTATTGATTGTGATAATCTTATTGATGAAAATGTATTCAAATTATACAACCTGACCACGGAAGAAATTGATTTTGTAATAAATAGTACTCAATGATATAACCAATTAAACCTGATTCATTATGTACTACGTTATCGTGTAAAAGCAGAATGAATCATACTCGCTCTATTTTTTAAGGGGTGCCTCTTTGAAAGAAGATATTCTTGAACAAATTGCTGAAGATTATTTTGTAAATCAAAAAACCTTTTTTACTAAGCAATCTTAAATTTAGACCTCACGAAAACTATAAAGGCTACAATAGCAAATTTGACTCTGTTCATTCAGACATAGATATTATTGCCTTTTCCCCTAAACATACAAAATCTATAACTGTAGTCAATAGATTTTGTATGTTTACTTGACCATTGGGAAATTTCCGTGCCCTATGAGTTTTCTGATACTCCGGGCTTCCAATCTTTAATGATTGATATGGCTTCATATTTCTTACTTCATGCTAAGAGAATATACATCCCTGACGTGAAAGAATCACTTTACTCCAAAACTTATTGTATTTCAGTCAAGTGAATCCGAGCAATACGTTCCATCAGCCAAATGCCCATACCGCTACCGGGCAGAGATAATTTCTTATCCACAGTCTCGAAGATGAAAGGTCTGCCATTTATATAGCTGGTGTAAATTGGCGAGTCGTATCCCAGCCGTCCCCGCTCGAACACTTGTTTCTTGCCATAGTCCAGCCAGTTATTCTCACAATGGTTAGTGCCAATTAAATATGCCTGAGCTTCATTAGTGATAGCTCCCTTTGGGATAATAAGAACGCTGTCCTGATTAAATTCTTCTCCCAACTCTCTCATATCTTGTTCGAGATTGCCCCTGTCCTTTTTATCAACTACAAAGTAGCTTATCTCTTTTCGCTCAATACCCCCTTCAGGATATTTGCCAATGAGCCGGGTCACATCATAGCCCTTGCTCAGTAATTTGGCAGTGAGGGATTTGTTGCGTTTGATATTATCTTCCTTCGTCAAAAGAACCCCATCTGTTTCGTCACAGACAGTATACTTTCTGAAAGCGGTTAATGCGCCACAATCATGTGCGAGATTGTGCCGCCACAGTCTTGATAAGGAAGATTCCTTTAATGGTTTATAAGGGTTCATGCTTTTAACTCCTTCACGGGCCTCAGTCCAATAGCTTAAACCATCTAAAATCTTCCAAATCAAAATATTTCTTTTGAGGATGTTTCTTATATCTTTTAATAAAGTCATCGACCGCATCTGCGATATAATCTTCTTCTCTAACTAACCGTTCAATGTATGATTTTGAAAACCATATTTTATTTGGCTTGTTCTTACTTCGATTATAACGATTTATCTTTTTCTTAATAGCCTCAATTTCGCTCATATGATACTGATAATCCTCATCTTCTACCCCTTGTTCAGACACAGCAATCAAATGAAATAATAGAGATGACATTTGATTGGATATTTGAATCAGTGCCAATTTTCGTTGGCGGGACATCTCTATCAAAAAATTATATTTGATGTCTTCGAATAATGATTTATATGGTTTCATCATTTAAACTCCTTCGTGGGCCTCAATGTTGCTCAATAAAATAAAACTTGATTTGTTCTTCATAAATACCCCAATCCTCATTACCCTGTGAAATTAGTATAGATATATCACTGTAAAAACTTCTAATTCGATTTATCCAATTCATTTTAGGGTAATCGGACAGTGAATACTTCGGCTTCAAGTCCTTGTATTCGTGAATGACTTCCTTGACCCTGTTATCCAGATACTTGTATTCATCATTGTTCTCAAAGGGAGCTTCAAAGAAATACTTGAAGTAGTTTTCCAATTTGAGATAGCCATTATTCTTCTCCCACTTCATATCCGCAATATTGATGACGTGCTTGAATATTGAGTTTGACCACACCCGATGGTTCCGGGTACTGTGCGGGAACAGAAGCAACTTGACCATGTGTTCTGTAATTTGCGGTTGGATACTGATAATGGCATTTTCAATCTTGTTTTTTGAAAACGCCATTTCGTACAATGATTGGTATGGTCTTACTTTTTTCATACTTTAAATTCCTTCACGGACATTATTCTGTTGTTGTTCGCAAAGGCTTAATTTCTTTAACAAATTGCACACTGCTTGTCTCGCCACTCCAATGTCTTAACAACGCTTCTCTATTTAATTCAATAAAAACCAATAATCGTTTATATTTTTTGCCCGATAATTTTATTTTACCATTTTGCTTTTTTATTTCAGGAATCCCCCAAATACTAATTTCAGCAGACCCATCAGAATTTGTTATTTTAATTCGTGCGTTATGTTTTTCCCTACCTGATTTTGTTGAAATCCAAATAGTATATCCTTCCACGTTTGTATCGTCTGGAAATAAATTGGACATTTCATACAGAGATTCTTTTTCAAATATTGATTGGTATGGTCTTACTTTTTTCATACTATAAATTCCTTCATGGGCAACTGTCATTTCTTCATATCTTCTTTGGTAATAGGTTCCAGAGAATTAACCAAAGTATCCCATTCATCTTTATATAATTCCAACCCTGTATCCCATATATTTTTAAGTTTAGTATAATTTTTTTTAACAAAAGCTATTACTTCTTTCTGCTCCTGTGTTTTTATCGGGGGAGTTAATGAATCTTCCAGTACAACAGGTTCCCTTGCTATTGATATGGATGCCGATGGTTTATCTTTTCCGGGCCTTCCCCTATAATACTTTACTCTTGCGCCGTGGTTTCCTTCTTTCGCACTTACATATATTGTTCCTGTAGAAAGTCCAGTATCAGTAGTTCTCAAATTGGACATTTCTGACAGGGCGGTGTCACGTTTTAATGTTTCGGGACTCCTTCTACTCCTGAATATTTTCTCAAATAGCGATTTATACGGTTTCATAAGTCTATCTGTTCTTTGGCGTTATGCCATAACTCTTTATACTTGTCTTTCAAATCGCTTCTGAAATCATCGGCATAATTTTCAGGAAGATTATTTGCTCGTATCAATTCCACAATATCGCCAAAATCTTTAAGCCGTTTTCCATAGATGCCCGAACTCAATTTATACTTAATAAGATTTTCCAGCGTTATGAACGGCTCTCCTTTTATATCTTTCGATAATTCAGAAGGATTCTCAAATGGTAATCCATGCACACCATCCCCTGAAATTTCTCCTTCATAGATAATTTTAATTACCGCTTCAGGATTGTTTAGTTTGAATCGCTTACCCCTGCCATTGCTTATATCCCTGATATATCCGACCGGCAGTTCTTTTATTTTTTCCTTATCTTTTTTTGCAACAATGATGTCAATATCTTCGGTAGTTCTAACATATTTATATTGATTCCGGGCCATACCGCCAATGATGGTGAAGGATATGTCATTCTTTTTAAGCAGTGCTGACAGGCTTTTTATTGCCGCCCACGCATCTTTTATAAAGGTTTCCATGAATAATGATTGGTATGGTTTCATATTCCTTCCATGAACTGTGAAAGTAACCGCTTTAAATCCATATTACTATTACCTGTGGACATGAGCGTATCATTATTTTCTCGGAGCCAAAGAAGAAGTTCAAGCAATAAATCCTGAACATCGTCGAATTTCATATATTCACCCCGAATATCTTCATCAAATAAATCTTCGTCATCAAACTGCCGTTCATTAGGATTGATAACGTTATATCTTTTTGGTTGATATTTTGATTCTGTCAAAGTTTTATACGGTTTCATAATCCCTCTCACTTAAAATATTTTAATGTATTGTGCTTCAGGTATTTTATTTTCCTTAATACCCCGATACGCATCTGAACGATTGGGAATATGATATTCTTTTGTCCAGACACATTCCTTAATGACGTAGGCAAACTTCTGTTGTCTTTGATGTGCTGATGCCTTTTTTAACTGTGAAAAGGCATGTTTAATCACTTCAGGACTAAAAGTAATTTGTCCAGTCTTGTCACGTTTAGTCTTAAACTCAGTATCTATTGCTCCATTTGATAATAGAACATAGAAGCCGTTACCATCCTTGTAGATAATAGATTCCTGTTCGTATTTTTTTGCTAATGCGAGAGCTTCTTGTCTTGTAATTTGAGGGATAAAGAAACTTTCTTCTTCAACCGTACCCAAGTTTCCAGTGCGGGTATCCTTATAAAAATATCCAGAATTTTGTTCTATATACCCATAACCCAACTTGCGAATATCAGTCCTTAAATTATTGTGACGTTCAGTATTATCCGTTTCGGATAAATCCCATTTATATGCTGAGATTACAGCAAAGGAATGACCCGCCTCAATGTGCTGGATAATTCTACTCCATGAGGATTCTGTAAAAAAGGATTTGTACGGTTTCATCATTTAAACTCCTTCACGGGCCTCAGTCCTTTAAAAATTCATTATAAAACTCGTTGAGTTTATTATCGAGTTCCGATAATGACATTATTTTGTTTTTGGTTGGGGATAATTCATTATGTACAAAATTAAATATATCCAGATACCACTCCAATTTTAGTGATATAGGGTGATATTCTCTCGCAATTTTATATATAGCTATTTCGACTTTATCAGCATGTTTGAATTTATTAGTACATTCTGTAACAATAACAGGTATCCTAATATCAGCATCATCTACTGTTTCTTTAAAAACACTTTCTTTTGTCCCTGAAAAATTTTTCAACTTTCTGGATTCAAGAATGTCAAGTAGGTCGTAACATCTTTGTGTAACCGTACTTTGCCATCCTTTTCTAAACTGAATTATAAATTCAAATAACTCTGGATGCAAGGAATCTGCTATATCCTTTCGAGACACCCCTATTTTTATCAAATGTGTTAAAATATCTTTTACATCTGCATATAGTAATTTTTTATAGCGTTCCCGACTATACGCCATTTCTCTAAAAATTGATTTATACGGTTTCATCTTTTAAGCTCCTTCACGGGCCTCAGTTTCTACAATCTCCATTTAGCTTTCCTTAAAGCATCACGGTTTTATAACTCTCTCCCTCACTTCTTAATATATAATCTTGCCGGTATTAGCAACTCGGTTACAGATTTCATTTTCAAATCAGCTTTATGACCCTTTACATAAGCATTGAAATAATCGCAGGACGACATGAATTGAATCTCCGCTATTCCAAAAACGATTTCTTGCCTACGTGTTTTATCCATATTAGTCATTTCAATAATAAGACTTCTCATATTAGACCCGGAACGTTGGGAACTGGTTGAACCGTTAATGGTAATTGCAGTGTTCGTTCCTACCAGTTTACTACGACACATTACAAATAAATAAAGAGAAAGTTCCCGACCACTTTCATCAGCTTCGTCCATCCTATTCCAAAAGCGAGTCATTATAGTATTAAATTGACTTATTCTATATTGAAAATTTTTACTACTGATATTGACCGCTTCTTTTATCCCTTCATTGTGCCATTCAGTCCTGCCCACATTAGCTTTCTGTAAAAAGTCCCTTGCCTCAGACAATTTTACAATAGCCTTATCCAACAGAGCTAACAGGTCTGCTTCAAATGGAGATGTGGTTTTTTCGTACAATGACTGATATGGTTTACCTTTTTTCATTTTTTAAACTCCTTCACGGGCCTCAGTCCTTCGGATTTAACGCATCCCATATGATTTTTATTATTTCTAAATTGGTCACTTTATTATTCTTTTTTGATAATTCATCTAACCACTTCTTTAATATTTTCAATTCCGTTGAAGACATCTCCTTCCCTGCTCTTTGCCACTTATAATCAATAATTTCAATATCTTTTATTGATACCCTTGCCTCATACTCATCCTTTTTCTCAACATGGAAATGAGGCTGGTCATGGTCAGTCCAAACAACGATTCTCATTTGACCCACAGTTCCGATGAGGGCCATTTCTCTGAGATGTGTTTTTTCTCGTATTGACTTATACGGTTTCATACCTTAAACTCCTTCACGGGTCTCACTCATATTTTCCTTATACCATCCAACCACTCATCAATTGTCATCTGTTCTCCCTCATTCCATATTTTTAACAAGAAGGTGTAATTTTTTCTGACAAAGATGAAAAGTTCATCCCGCTCAATTGTTGATATACCTATTGAATCCTCTAAAATCTCAGGTTCAATTGCAATGCTGATTGAAGCACTGGGCGTTCTCCCCGGATTCTTACGATAATATTTAATCCGGGGGCCGTGTTGTTCCTGTCTATTACTAACATATATTACCCCATGAGATAGACCTGTCCTGTTGACAGGTAGATTCGCCATTTCGGACAATGGCTCGACATCTTCTCTTACCGAAGTCTTTAAGGGTTTTGGGGTATCAGGTCTACCCTCACGCCTGAATATCTTTTCAAATAATGACTTGTAAGGATTCATACTTCAGCTTCCTTCTCCTTATGGATTAAGCGACCCCCATAATAATCTTATATACTCCAAATTTGTTATATTTTTATTTTTCTTATATGGTTTTAACAACCATTCCTTAATAGCTTTTAAATCTTTTGAACTGATTTCTTTATTCTGTCTCTGCCATTTATAATCAAGTACAGTACCACGGGGTATTCCTATTCTTACTTCATATTCGTCCGGTTTCACTGCATGAATATGTTTTGGTAAATGGTCAGTGTAGACCTGTATTTCATTACCATTCACAGTATCTACATAAGCCATCTCTTTAAGAGATTGTTTGTCTTTAAATACTGATTTATATGGTTTAATCCTTTTCATATTTTAAACTCCTTCACGGGCCTCAATCCTGTACTTTCTTAATCGAGTTCAACACAATTCTCATACTCATTGTGCCATTGCTGTTCCAATAGGCCAGAAGAATATCCTTATTCTGTTTGATAAACGACTTGATTAGTTTGGTCTGTTTACCAGTAAAAGGAATTTTAACACGGGACGGCAACTTCCATACAGGATTATCATCAATTGACATCGAGTACAGCTTTCCATCATATTCAACCTTCACTCTGGCCCAGTGGCCTTCCTTACCTGATTTTGGGGATACCCATACTATAAATGGCAACCCAGTATCGTCAGGTGTCAGATTAGACATCTCATAGAAAACAGATTTGTATGGTTTTATTTTTTTCATATTTTAAACTCCTTGATGGGCCTCAATCTCATACGCACTTTGCCCAGTACTAAATTCCTTATCTAATCCGGAAACCATTTATATAAGACATCGATAAAATCTTTTACCAGACCATCATAAACACTATTGTAATCAGAACCGGCTTTCATAGATGGTATACGAAAATCAAATTTTTTATCATTTGCTCCTACTGCTGACTTTAAATCTTGAATAGCCTTGTTTGGATTCCCTATCAGATACCGGGTTATTGAATCGGCAATTTTCTCCCGTGTCAGTCCAGCACTCTCTTGAAAAACACTCTTATACGTTTTCATAATCTCTCTCTTTCACTTTAAAATAATTATATTTCAAAACAGTCTTGATAATACCCCTGTTCTCCCAGCGGTATTTACCTGTCCTGTTTTCTTCCAACAACCGGGTCACTCGAAGGAGTACTTCCCTTTCAGTCTCATCGAGATATTCTGTTTCATTCGACTCAGGATTGAAATATACTTTCTTCCCAGTCTTTTTATTTATTATGTATCCATCCTTAAATTCAGCATCCTGCATTTTCTCATCAAAGAATGGAATGATGAATTTTCTTCCCTTCGTTTGAGTATAGAAGTCATCTGCACTGTCCTTACGATGAAACACTTTCCGCACGGACACGACTTTATAATCAGTATCCTTCAACGATTCAATATTCTCATTAGCCGTTTCCAGATAATAGAATGTTGAGAGGCCATATCTCTCACACTTGCCCCATATAACGGATTTCTGTTCATACTTCGCTGCCAGCGCACATATCTCATTCTTAGTAATATTCACTATGAATACAGGGTGTTCAATATTACCCTCAAATTTTCCACGCTCAGGTTTAATAAATCCGTGATGTGAATTTCGTAAATCTTTGAGCAGAGTATTATTACGTTCCTTATTTTCCTCATTGGAAAATTTACGCCCCATTGGATTTTCGGCCGTCATTATACCAAATGTCTTTACCGTTGGCACAAGACCCAACATAATTTGGGCCAAGCGTGAATATCCAGATTCAAATAATGATTTGTAGGGTTTCATCTTTTAAGCTCCTTCACGAGCCTCAGTCATTCACAGTTTACCAAAGATAACCTTCACGCCTCATCAACTCAGACCCCCAACCACTACTGGGTATCTGTATTCCTTCAAAGTAAAACGTCTTACCTTTATCCTTCCCCCCCTTAAAACGTGAGTATATATCCTGTATTTGGTTCTTATTCATTTTCCCCTTCAGAGTCTTGGTCGAGCCATCTTTATTTAGTATAAAAAGTTTCCCGTAGGCCGGGTCAGGGTCTTTGACCAGTACAGCATCTTGATTATACATCACTGCCCATTTCTGAGCAAATTCAAGATACTCATCAAAGGTCATTATCCAATATTTATAAGGAACAAGAACGGAAAGTTCGGGGTACTCCATGTTAGTTTTACTATCACGCCATATCCCATCCAGCACAAAGAACTCTAACTTTTTGCTACGAATCCACTTTACAAGCTCTCTATGCTTCAGAATATTTTCCTCATCCGTCCTTTCCTCTTTGGGCCTAAAGGCAGAACCTAAAATGAATCCCCCTTCACGAAGGTATTCTTCAACCTTATCAAGATAGCTTTCGTTGAATAATAGACCGTGCCGTGAATAAGCAGTTTTAAACAGTGGAAAATCCTCACGTTGTTTTAATTGCTCCGGTGATAACGAATTTTTATATCTTTTCTTCATACGGAACTCCTTTACCGGCCTTAATTTCACCCTCACCCTGCCCGGCTTCTTCCTTTCCATCATGTACAGCTTATCCCCCGCCACTTCATCCACGCTCAGACTCATTTGACCAGTGGGCAAATCCAGTCGTACCATGTCATACTTCGATGAACCATTCTTTATCATCTGGCTGGCCCAGTACTGAAGCATATCCATCGTCTTCTTATTGAGTCTGTTGATGTTGACTGACCACATGCCTTGCCGTGTATAGTGCCGAATCCGTATCCAACCCCGAGCTATCAAATTGATGATAATTTCCCTCCGGGCCTCCCCTTCAATACCAAGTTCCTCATACTTATCAGTATAAACAGCCTTGATTGCGTCCAGCGACAGGCTAAATGATTCAGGATTCTTTATTACTTCGTCAATATGGGTAGTATTTACCGCCAGTATATCTCCACATGGAGATACCCAATATCCTTGTGCAGGTCGAATAATTGAATCCCCAAATTCATTATGACAATCCAACATAATATCTCCTTCTTCATGATTCACCGGGGATGGGTGTGAGCCCATCCCTTTTTTTTAGTTGTTCGCAGTGACTCGAATCGGTGTAATAATCGCTATCCTGCCATCTGTGGATTTTATGGAGCCGCATAATATATACGACTCGCCTACTATCCACGGCGATGATTGCGGCTTAAACTGAACAGTGTTGCCGTTCCCTGTTACGGTTAAGGTCAAATTATTAAAAATCGACCCGAACACATAGCCAACGAATATCTGCGAGTTAGCTACATCCACAGTTCCATCAACTGTTAAGAACATGTTGTATGTGGTAAAAATCCCTCCCCCGTTGACCAGGAGGGCCGCATAGGGGTCTGACCCTCCATTCACGGCCAGATGGCTCCCTGTCCAGTCATCGGCTACCGAGCTGAACATCGACGTTATGGACAGACTTCCAGCATCCCCCCCGCCTACAGGCAAAGGAACGATTTCCCTGCTGCCAGAATCATCACAGGCAACGGCAAAGATGAACAGTGCGATAACCCCTGCCAGACGCATAAACTTTTTCATATAGACTCTCCTTATTTAAAATTTTGAATCACCGAAGGGCTGGCAGGGTAGCCCTGATGAATAGTTAATGCCACGGTACGAGCCTATCATCTTTCAAGATGAACCATCCGTGCACGGGACAAGACCAGAAAGCGGGTCGTGAAATAGGCTTATGAAAGACAAGCAATTCGCCGCAAACGGGACAGGTAACATCGCTCATTGATATACCCCTTCAATCTACTTCGATAAATATTATATTGCCCGGTATACTGTTACTACTGAGGAAATCTGAAAATTCCTCCAAAGTCATTATTTCCTTATCATCAACAGCTTGATACTCATCCCCTTCTTGTAGTGATGAGACCTTTAACAAGTCCTCTTCCATCAACCCACGGATGAAGGGCAAATATTTTTCTGTCTCAAATGAAAATATCAGATAGGCACAGCCATCTTCATAAATCTCTATCATGACATCGTTCCCGTAATCATGCTCAGATTTTTTAAAGATGAACATATAGTATTCCGGTTCGGCAACAGGTTCAGTGGTTATCTGGAATGATGTCTGTGTAATGTTGCTAAGAAACTGAAAATCAACAAATTGACCATCAAGAAGACGCTGAATCAATGCTCGGTCGTCACTTAGAGGCATCAGGCATGATGTAATCTTATTGAGCTTAAAATGCTCGAACATCAGTGAAATCGACTCAGGCAGCAGATATATATCTCTCAATCTCATGTATGAACCTCAAAATGTTGACATCAGGGCATAAAAAAACCCGTCCAGCTAAAAAGCATGACGGGTTGTTCCGGCCAATAAAAGGCCATGCGTCATCTCGCTTTAGCTGTTTTTCACCATTGTTACCGATGCGGTCGCAAGCTGAGAAATTCAAATCACCGCATCTTTACTACCCGAACTTAATAATATAAATAAACTTATGGGAAACGTCAACATCGGGGGTTCATCTTTATTAAAATAATAAAAAAAATTTCACTGGGAGTCTTAATTGGAAAATTGAAAAATTTCCGATAATTACTACTTGGCGGGTACCAGAACTTATCATTGTACAATTTAACAGATATGTTCATGCCAATACCCGGCAACATATCAGCATCATGAATCCGTATATTTGAATAACCGAAGTAATTCAATACTATCATTGAAAATTTCCTGATATGATAAATTTTGGGCATAATATGAACGGATGCGGTTTTTCATTTTTTCTTTATCGTAAACTACGGGGTCAAACATGTCAAAGATGTAGTATCTCATTCGATAATTGTGCCTGTGCCTTTTTTGTATCGATTGAATCTGGTTTGAGATTTTCAGTTTACGCTCTGCCTTAGTCACTTCCATTCGTGTCTGTTGTTTCAACATCTTGACATCTTTCATCCCAAGTCCTGTCGTGCTAATTGGAGAATACTGAGTCTTATACTGACGCAAAGCCTCTCGCGCTCTTTCTGTCTGGGTAAATACCGGAAATTCAATCTCGAAATCAATAAACGCCAGCACGAAGGAAAGGTCGCCAGAGTAAAAAAAATTGTCCAATTCTTCGTGAAATATACGACCGTATAGTTCCGGGTCGGTCTCCATCAGCCAGTCTTTAATTTTCAAATCAGTGAGGCGAAATCTTTTTATAGCACGACAGATATTTGAGTCTCTGGCTTCGTCTATTAGGTCTGAAAATAATGAACCGAGCCCTTCGTCACCGCCGGTGTTTTGCAGTAAAGACGGCTTTTCACGGTGAGCATAGTCTATATCTTTAAGACAGTCTAAAAGTCCTTCCAGGTTCAAGTATTCATTACCGTTATGAGGTATATTCAGAAGCCTGGTCAGCTTCTTTATCGAGTCCGTAGGTTTATGTGAACGTTTCGAAGCCGACTTTATATTCAAAGCGGTCAACATTTTATCCACATGAACATTCAAGTATCGTATTAAGCTTTCAACATCAAGCTGGCGCCAGTGGTTATTGCAGAGAAGGTCGGAATCATGTATGTTAAAGGCAGGACATAGATTTTTCGGGTGGGAAATCCTCAATTCCAGCTTCAAACAGTCAAGGTTCCTTTTTTCCTTCTCATCATAAATTATAATGGTTTTACCGTTCTTCAGGTTGATGTACACCGAATTTTCATTGCTCACATTAACATGACTGCAATGAGGGATTATCATCTCAAAAGCCGAAACATTTGATTTGAAGGTCTGGAACATGGCCATAAGGGAATCATTTTTCTCCAACCTTTTATAGATGTGAACTTCAATAATCCGAACCCTTCCCTTAGTAAGAGCATCCAATAAATTTTTGCTGTCATAGGCATCCGGAATATTCGAGAATATCTTCCTGAGATAATCTGACAATTCCATAAGAGAATGAATGTTACTTGTTTCAAGAGATGGCAATATAACCCTGAGATGAGACCGTTTCACCCCGCTATCCATTGCATATTCTTTATTCTCAAATCTGATATAGCGGTTATCTTTATAATAATCGATAGTCAGCCCACTTAAATAATGATGCGGTACGCTCAATTCAATAGAATGGACAATTGACGACAAATCTCTTGTAATGGAGCCCATGAAGTGATAGACCTGTATATCCCGTTGACCATATTTTGACTATTCATGAATACAAAAATAAACAAATCGCAACATACGCCACAGCCAATGCCTCAATTTTTAATTTTTAATCTAAATTTAAGTTTTTTTATTGATATTTATAGCAACACATTTGATTTTATGCCAATAAGTATCAACAAACACGCGTCCGTAGCTCAGTTGGATAGAGCGCCGGACTACGAATCCGTAGGTCGCAGGTTCGAATCCTGCCGGGCGCGCATCTCCCGCCTTTTATCATCCCTGTTGAGCGGTTCATCCCGTGCCTTCAGGGTGCCCGATGCTCCATGAAACGGGGAAAGAGCATGTCCCCGGCAAGACCTCTTTTTATTATTATAAAATTAAGCTTGAAAAGAAACAAGGAACGGGTTATTTCATTGCAGGATAGAACGCCGCCCTTCCCGGGCACACCGGAGGACCATCATGACACGCGCCACAGCTTCAAACAAACGGTTGTTGCTGCAAAACGGGCTCATCGTTGACGGCACGGGGGCGCCCGGGAAAAAAGGGTCAGTACTGCTCAAGGGTGGCGTCATAGAGAAGGTCTTCTACGGCACGGCCGACGTGAAGTGCCCCACGGTAAACTGCGCCGGCATGGTCATCGCGCCGGGCTTCATCGACCTGCACAGCCACAATGACTGGTTCCTCGCCTCTCCGGGGAGGATGGAATTCAAGGCCCCGTTTACGCGCCAGGGCATAACCACCATGGTGGGCGGCAACTGCGGTTTCAGCGCCGCGAACATAAAGAAGAACATCAGGCCCGAGCACCTTGCCCTCATATCCGACAACCTCTTCAAGGCGGGCTTCGACGCCCTGACCTGGCGTTCGCTGAAGGAATACACTGCCGTGTGCAGAAAAAACGGCCTCACCCACAACCTGGCCATGCTGGCGGGACACGGAACGGCCCGGGCCTCCATCCGGGGCTTCGACGCTTCGCCGCTGTCGAAGGAAGAGTCGGCCGAAATGCTGAAACTCCTGGAACAGGCGATGGACGAGGGGGCCCGCGGCGTTTCCCTGGGACTCCAGTACGAGCCGGGCATCTTCGCCGGCTTCAACGAACTCGCCGACGTCGCGCGGCTGGTCAGCAGGAAGAACAAGATACTGACGGTACACTCCCGGGCCTACTCGGCCCTGTCCCCGGGATACCCGATCAAGCCCTTCGGCAGGCCCCATAATCTCATTGCCCTGGAGGAGATGATAGAAGTGGCCCGCCGCACCGGCGTGAAGCTCCAGCTCTCGCACCTTATCTTCGTGGGCACAAAGACATGGCCGTCCTGCGACCGGGCCCTGGAAATCATCGACCGGGCCATCGACGAAGGGATAGACGTGAAGTTCGACACCTACGCCTACTCCTGCGGCGCTTCGGTCATCAACGTGGTTCTGCCGGCCTGGTTCCTGGCGGACATCCCCGCCAATTACGAGAAACCGGCGGCGCTGCGGCGCCTGCGCCTGGAGATATTCGCCATGACCGTCCTGCTCGGCTTCGGCTACGGCGACGTGCAGGTGACCTATGGCAACCACGGGGAGTTGAATCCTCTCAACGGCCTGTTCGCCGACGAAATCGCTAAGGCCCGGGGCACGTCCAAGTTCAGGGCCCTGATCGACGTTTCCCGTATGAGCAAAGGGACTGCCCGGGTCCTCAATCACCGCTACAGCAACCCCGCCATCATCGACAAGCTCATGAAGCACCGCGCCTCCCTCTTCATGACGGACGCATGGGTGGAGTCATCGGGATTTCAGAACCCCGCCTCCTTCGGCTGCTTCCCGCGTTTTCTCCAGATGTCTCGGGAGAGGGGCGTCCTCTCCCTGGAGGAATGCGTGCGCAAGATGACCGGCGCCAACGCGGAGCGCATGGGCCTGAAAGACAGGGGCATTATCAGGGAAAAAATGGCCGCCGACATAACCGTCTTCGACTATGCCGCCGTCCGGGACAACACCACGGTGACACTGACCGACGCGCAGCCGGATGGGATCGAGGCCGTGTTTATCAACGGCGTCCCCGTCTACGCCGGGGGCAAACTCGACGCAAAGGCCCGCCCGGGACTGATGCTGTAGGACAGCACGGCCCCTTCCGTGAAAAAATTCTTGCCTATTTTACATATGAATATATTTCTTTACCTAACGAAGCGCCGACGCGTGCCGTGCGGGCCGCGCCGGTTTCAGCTCTCCATGATGTATTTCCATGCCGTATCCGTACAGGGACCAGGAAGCAATTTCACGCGAAGAAAGACAGCGTCACCGGGAACAGTTCATGTGACGCGGTACGGACGGCAATCAGGGTGTTTGCATGAAAAAAATTACGGTCATTCTGGCCCTGGCAACGGCAATCAGCGCCTGCTTCCGCTGCAGCTCAATCCAGGATACCCATGAAGCCTACAGCGATATCACCGCTGCTGTTGTCAACAACGATACCGAGGAAGTGCGCAACTTCCTCTCCCGCGGTTTCAACACGAACCACCGGTTTATGGACGGATGGACCCTTCTGCACATTGCGGCGCGTTGGGACACCTACCGCGTCGTGACCCGCTGCTTTGACGACAGCAACGGCAAGCGGACCGGCATCTTCACCGTCACGCAGAAAACCGAGGACGAATCACTACGGGCCCGGGAAATGGTTTCCCTTTTACTGGACCGGGGCGGCGATGCAAACATGAAAGCCGACGACGGCAGCACCCCGCTTCACATCGTCCTGGCGTCCCTCCAGTACACGTCGCCGGACATACCTTCCATACCGCCGGTGGAGGGAAGGGTCTCTTCGCGCTTCGGATGGCGCGGATCGCCCTTTGACAACAACAGCGATTATCACCGCGCCCTCGACATCGCGGCCAAAAACGGGACCCCCGTTCGCGCCACGGCCAACGGTGTTGTCGCAATGACCGGCGTCAGCAGCACCCTGGGCAATTACATAATCATACAGCACCGGAACGGGTACCAGTCGATATACGGCCACTGCCATCTCTTCGCGGTCAAGAAGAACTCCCCGGTCAGGCGTGGCGCCATCATCGGCTATGTCGGCATGACCGGCTCCGCCAGCGGCGACCACTGCCACTACGAGGTCCGCCTGAACGGGGCCCCGGTCAATCCGATCGAATTCGTCAACGGCAAGATAATAGGGGAGACCCAGCACGCCATAGCCATGGGTGTCGTTGAGCAACTCCTCTCGAAAAAGATACAGGTCGACGCCCGCACCAACGACGGGCGTACGCCCCTCATCGAGGCAGCTGCAAAAAGCTCCGCCCTATCCCGGCTCCTGATCGACCAAGGCGCCGACATCAACGCCGCTGACGAAAACGGCATCACCCCCCTCCACATGGCGGCCGCTGGTGATGCCGAACTGGTCCGCGTTCTGCTTCGGAAGGGGGCCCGGGTCAATCCCCGCACCAGGTCGTCCGTCTGCGCCATAGCCGGCACGCTCTTCGCCCAGGGGACAACGCCCCTCGCGGTGGCATTAAAATACGGGAACAGCGCTACAGCCGAACTATTAAAGGGCAGCGGTGCCGTGGAATGAAGCTCAGCGGGTCCCTTCCCGCAGCCGCGCAATGCTGAAAGATCCGCCGGGCAGGCATCAAGAACGCCCCGTTGACTGGAACGATCAATGAAAAAAATTATCCTCGCGGGCATTAACGCGCGCTATACCCATTCTTGCCTTGCCCTCTACTGCCTTAAATCCGCCCTGAGCGGTATAGACGCTGAGGCGGTCGTCCGCGAGTTTTCCATAAACCAGCCTGTTGAAGATATCGCGTCGCGTCTCGCCGCCGAAGGCGCCGATGTCATGGCCCTTTCAGTGTACATCTGGAATTCGGAGCCGGTACGGAAGCTGCTTCATCTCCTCCATGAGCGGTGCGCCGGCTCCCTGCTGGTCCTGGGCGGTCCTGAAGTGAGCTACAATCCCGGGTCATGGCTGGAGGCCTTTCCCTTCATAGATTTTATTGTCACCGGCCACGGGGAGGAGGGCTTCAGGACCCTGGCGGAAAAAGGATTCAGGGGCGGTGAAAAAGTCATCGCCATTCCCAACCCCCCCTTTGCCGAAATGCCGGCTCCCTACAGCGAAGAAGACCTGGTGGGCCTTAAGCATAAATACATCTACTATGAATCGAGCAGGGGGTGCCCTTACCGGTGCACCTACTGCCTTTCATCCCGCTCTGACCAGAACATAGACCTCAAGGGCCCTGACACCGTGAAAAGGGAGCTGGATTTCATCCTACGGGGGGGGCCTTCCCTGGTCAAGTTCGTCGACCGGACCTTCAACGCGTCCCGCGGACATGGCCGCGCCATCTGGCGTCACCTTCTGAAAAACTACCGGAACGGCCCGACAACCTTTCACTTCGAGATACATCCCCTCTGCCTTGACGAGGAGGATTTCGAAATCCTGTCACTCTGCCCGAAGGGGCTGTTCCAGTTCGAGATCGGGATCCAGTCCACCAACAGGGAGACCCTGGCGGCGGTAAAGCGCTCGGGCGACTGGGAAAAAGAACGGGCCGTCCTGGAGCGACTCATCGCCCTCGGGACCATCCGGATACATCTTGACCTGATTGCCGGTCTTCCCCATGAGGACATGGTCTCCTTCAGGCGTTCTTTTAACGATCTCTACGGTCTCCGGCCGGACCACCTCCAGGTGGGATTTCTCAAGATATTGCCCGGCACCGAAATGATGGATGCCGCCGGCCGATTCGGGATGTCCTATTCACGGCGGGCGCCGTACCAGGTCAGCGAAACCCAATGGCTCAACGGGAAAGAGCTGGGACTCCTTGAACGGATCTCGCGTCTCGTTGACCGCCTGCACAACACCCGGCGTTTCGGCACGACCCTGGCAGCCCTTGCCGGGCGCCACGGATCCTCCTTTGACCTGTATCGCGAGCTGGCCTTATACGCTGATGATTCAAACGCGCAGACAACCAGAAGCTGGGAATCCTGCGCCCTCTTTCTCATGGCTTACACAGCGTCGCGGTTTCCCGGCGAGAAAAGTTTTTTTCTGGACGCGATGCGGTGGGACTGGTGTGCTGTCACGAGGACGCCCTATTATCCGGATATCATCAGGCCGGAAAGCTCCGCGGAAACGAAGAAGAAGGGCACGGCTTTTTTCATGAACCATGAAGAAGGCGGCGGCATTTTGTACCGGGGCTTCCGTTTCGGTATTTCAGACCTGAAGAGATCACTCTTCTTTGAGGCGGAATCAGACGCATTCAGGATGGACCATATGGCTGGGAATACCCGCGCCATTTTTCTGCCCGATAAAAAGGTAATCATGTATACCGGATAGTAATTATTTGCCCCCTAAATCCCCCGGTGGGGGACTTTGCCACGATTGACAGCAAAAGGCCCTTTCCGGCGGTTTGGGGGGGTGCCGCAGGACACCATAGCACGGTTGATGCGATTGAAAAAAAAAGAACGTCAGCAGATAAACAGCCTTATTGAACAATTCCGCGGCGAAGGAACAGCCCCGGCCTGCCCCCACTTCGGCAGCTGCGGCGGCTGTCTCTTCCAGGACATGGCCTATGACGACCAGCTATCGCTGAAAAAACGGATGGTCAACGACACCCTCCGGGGCATTGCCGCCGTTGATTCCGTCCACCCCTCGACCCCGTACCGCTACCGGAGCCGGATGGACATGGTGACCGCCTTCGGCTGCATTGGCCTGCGCCGGCGCGGCAGCTTCCGCTCCGTTGTGGACGTGACGGGCTGCAGCATCATGCAGGAGAAATCCGACAGCCTGTACCGGACTGTCCGCCCTCTTCTGGAAGCGGTGGAGGGATACGATTATCTCCGCCACCAGGGATATCTCCGGTACGCGGTACTCAGGGAGTCCCGCTTCACCGGCCAGGTGATGCTCAACTTCGTCGTCGCGGAAAAGGAAAACAGGCTATCGGCCGTGATTGACCGGGTGATCGCCATGGCCGATTCGGTGTCCATTCTCCACTACGGCGGCCTTGCCGACCTGAGCTACGGCGACATCATGGAAACGGTAAAGGGGGGTCACATCGAGGAGGACTTCGACGGCATCCGGTACCGCATCACTCCCAATTCATTTTTTCAGTCCAATGCCGAAATCGCGGTGCTGATGTATGAAAAGATCCGCGGCCACGCCCGGGGCAGCGTCCTGGACCTCTGCGCCGGGGTGGGGAGCATTTCCCTGTTCGTCGCCGGCGCTGCCGACCGGGTGACCGGCGTCGAGCTTAATTCCGAGGCCGTGGAAACGGCCCGCGTCAACAGGGAGATCAACGGCATCACCAACGTGGAGTTCGTCTGCACTGACGCGGCCGCGTTCCTGATGACTGCCGGGGATTATGAAACCATTATCATGGACCCTCCGCGGGCCGGAATGCAGAAGGGCGTGATGGAGACCATCGACCGCATGACTGCGGGCACCATCGTGTACATGTCATGCAACCCGAAGACATTCCGGGACGATGTTGCGGTTCTTCGCAATTACACGGTGGAATCGGTGGAGGCCTTTGACATGTTCCCGCAGACGCCCCACGTGGAACTGCTCGCCGTGCTGAAGCCCCGTCGGGGGCAGGTCAGATCTTGATCTCCATGTCGAGGAGGTCTTTCATCGTCACGTATGAATCGAAAACGGTGTTGGCCAGCAGCTTGAAATTGATCGTGTCGATGGTATCGTCCGATGAGTGATAGTTTTTATTGCGGTAAAATCCCGTGTCCGAAATCATGATGGCCCGGTAGCCGGACCTGATGAAGGACATGTGGTCGGAAAGGTCCATGCCGGGGATCGACGCCGGGCCTATGTATTCGAATATCTTCGACCGGGTCCGGGAGTTATATATCTTTTTCCAGAGATACACGAAGGGGGCGTTTGACGGAAGGGATATGACGCTTATGTAATTCCCGTATGTCGGGAACTCCTTTCTGTTATGGTTCAGGGGATAATCCTGGTGACAGGTTCTCCACCCGTACCCGAGCATTTCAAAACAGACCATCAATTCAATGTTCTCTTTGCGCTTCCTGCAGTTTCTGGCGTTAACCATGCTTCCCATCAGCTCCGTGGAAAAGAAGGGTGGCTCCTCGAGGGTAAAAGCGACAAAGCGCACGGTTTTTTTGAATGTGTGTCGGGACAGCAGGCGGAACAGTTCCAGGAGCCCGGCTATCCCCGAGGCATTGTCATCGGCGCCGGGCGTGTCCTCGATGGTGTCATAGTGGGCGCCGACAAGTATGATCGATTCGGGGGCCTCCGTTCCCCGTATCTCCGCGATGATGTTGGCCACGGTGTGATTGTCCGCCTCGTAAGTTTCCTCCCGGGGAACTGCGCCGTACCGCATGAAGTAATCGATGATATAGGCGCGCGTCCGCTCAAGGTTTTCGTATCTGCGTATGGTCCGCTCGCCGATATCAACCGACAGATGATGGATTATTTCCCTGGTATTTTTGAGAACGACTTTTTTCTCACGGGAATCAGCGGATAATAGTGGTATCATTCAAAGGGAATCCTTGCATGCGATTAACGACAATAAACCGTCCGGACGATTATTTTTCAAGGATTTTTCATAGTTATTTCTTGACTTAATTGATCGATGGTCCATACTTCCGAAAAGGCGGCCGCCGTCTGGTTGCGGATTCGACGCCACACTACAGTTATCGAGAGGCGCCACATGGAAGTTTTTGACGGTTTCATATCAGCCATAGCCAGCGAGTTCAAGATTCGGTTCCACAAGGACGCGCAGGGGAGCTACACGACCAATATAGAATTCGACAACGGCCGCTCCCAGGAAGTCCTCATAACCCTGGCCAAGGACGAGTCCGGCGACCGGATTATCAATTATTATTCGATCATCGGCAAGCTCAAGAAGGACCTGTGCGAGCTCTACAAGTACTGCCTGCAACTCAACACGACCCTTGACTACGGCTCCATCGCCCTTCTGAACGATACCATGATTTTAAGAAACAGCATTCTTCTCAAAGACTGCGACCCCCTCCGGTTCATGAAATCCCTGTCGTTCATAGCGGCCAAGGCGGATGAGCTGGAAGAGATCCTTATAAAGGACAATATTTATTGATCTCCTGACATCTGCCTAAAATCCGGGGCCTGGTATGTATGCCGGGCCTTTCTGTTATTTTTTCACCCCATTGTTCCGAAAATATACCATGACCATATCACCGCAGCCATGCGCCATGATCAAGGAAACGATCAAGATCCACGACAATTACCAGTTTGAGATAAAACAGTCCTACAACCTTTCCCTGGACAACAAAACGTCCAACTCTTATTTCGTTCAGACCTATTTTTTCATCCCCAACAATCTCAACATCAACCGGGAAACCTATTCCCGGACGGATTTTTACAAGGACCTGCGGGCCACCATACGCCTCAAGACGCCGGCGATGCTGCTGAAGAATCTCGCGGCTGACACCGAAAGCATTCCCCGCATGAGAAGGAGCGTCGAAGACCTTCTGGCTTCGAAGACCCGCCAGAGCGTCTCGAACTATGAATACCATGTTAAAATGTTCTGCCTGGTTTATAAAAAAGCCATCGGCACGCAACTGCGCTTTCTCAAAAAAACCGATAAATCGAAGGATTGCGACAGCCTCGTTACGGAATTCATTGCCTGCGTCGACGACGTCAAAGCCCGATTCAGACAGCTGAAACCGATCATCATCACCGACCGCCTTTCCCGGAAGCTGCAGACCGTGTACCTCTTCGCCGATGAATATATCAGCCTGAAGACCGAAACCCACGCCTGCCGCCTCCTCGAGATCCTGAAGGAGAAACAACCGCGCCTGTATAACAAACATTACCGCCGCCTCATGGACATGGTCCACGGGGAGACCGCGTACCGGATACAGAGCGGATACCCGTCAGTGCCCTCCCCCGGGGGCGACAATGAAAAATTCGTGTTCCGCCAAGGCGCGCTCAAAAAATTCCTGAGCAACATTCTCTACCTGGAGACCCGCGTCGAGCACGGGGGGAAGTTTCTTGAACAAGCGGTCTACAGCATCGCCGCCGGCGTCGCCATGATCTTCGCCACCATGGTCGCCTTCATAGGCCAGAGCTGGTACGGGAGCCTTTCCCTTCCCTTCTTCATAGCCCTGGTCATCAGCTACATGTTCAAGGACCGCATGAAGGAACTGCTCCGCCTCTACCTGAGCGTGACCCTGCGCAAATGGCTCTACGACCGGCAGCGCACCATCTACCACAGCTTTGACCAGAAGATCGGGACCTGCAAGGAAAGCTTCAACATCATCACCGACAGCGGCGTACCGGCAAAGATCATCGAGTACCGATCGCGGGACAGCATCACCGACATAAACAACAGCATGACCGGGGAAACCGTCATACTTTACCGGAAATATATCCGTCTGAGCGCGAAAAACTTCAACAAGATACGGCACCGTCATTCGACCAACGACGTCATTGACATCATGCGGTTCAACATCCAGCACTTTCTGAGGAGCATGGACAACCCGGAGAAAAAGATTTTCATACCCCTCAAATCCGGCTACCGGAAAGCCTTCGGCATGCGGGTCTACCACATCAACATGATCACCCATTTCATCATCGACAGGCAGGAATACCTGCGGCGCTTCAGGATAGTTCTCAACAGAAACGGCATCCGGAGGATTGAAGAAGTGGTGTAACGGGAACTGATCTGCAGATGAAAAAGGCTGTCCGATAACCCCCAAATCCCCGGAGGGGGACTTTTATAACCATCACGAAAGCCCCCCACCGGGGGGTTGGGGGGTGTTCCTGCCAGTCTTAATTGCGTGCTTCTTAATCGCGCACCATGTAGCTTTCCTGGTACTTCTCGTTATCCTGGACGTCCTTGAGCAGGTCAAGGGCTTTCTTCTTGGAAGCGATCGGCCCGATCCTGACCCTGAAATACTGTTTCCCCTTCACCAGCGATTCATCGAGATAGGCGTCATAATTGAGGTCCTTCAGCGCCCTGACCTCCGACTGGGCCTTCGCCTTTTTGTCAAAGGACCCGACCTGGATGGCGTAATTGCCCGGATGACGGGTTTTCCCCTCTTCTGCCTTATCAATGGAAACGGCGACAACCTTTGACTTGCCGCGTTTTCTTTTCTTGGCATCGTTCTTTACCGTGGCTTTCTTAACCGGCTTATCCACCAGGTCACTGTCGGATGACCGCGAGATTTTCTTCCCTTCATCCAGATCACGGCTCCTTTTCTTCTTAATGTCCCTGGCCCTGGAGGGGGGCTCACTGAAGTTATCGCCCGTTAGCATATCCAACGATTCATTTTTCGATGAGGCCGAGAGGTCTTCTTTCTTATCCTTGTCAACGGCGCGGTTTTCATGGTAGCCCTTCTCTTTTTCCAGGGCTTTTTCGTCCTTTCCGGAGGCGACAAGCTTTTCGTCCATCGGCTTGGTCAGGTCATCCTCATCTGCAGGGTCCGGAATGTTGTTCTTTAACAGATCGAGCTCTTTCTGGCTGTCAAATATATCGTTCTTTGTCACCAGGGCCTTGTTGCCGTCCCCGCCCTTGATGAAATTCATTCCCAGAAGAAATGAAACTATGATAATGCCGATGACCGCGGCCGAAATCAGTATGATCCGCGCGGCATCCAGGTGGAGCATATACACGCTCTTTTCCTTTACCTTCTGGTGAGGGATATTGAATTGATCCATGTCCATAATACGACCTGCCTTTCAGAATTGATGAACAGCTGTTTGTACACTACCATGATCGGCCAAAACAGTTCGGCCGTTTACATAAATTTTATCGCAATCGTCAGGTGCAACGGACCGTTCAGCGGGTGAACCCGAGGGCCATGGTCTCGTAACGCTTCCTCGCACCGGCATCGACCCGTTTCCCCAGGGACGCCTCCAGAAGATCCCCGAAAAATGCACTGTGAACGATCCGGCCGACTGCCTCGACCAGGGGGGCGCCGTCAATTTTTCGCGAGGCGCCGTGGACGGCACCGATCATTTCCTTCTTGCCGATCCTTTCCGGGCAGAACCGTCCGAGAAAATCATTCAAGGGCATGGACGCCACCCCGGCAAGGCCGATCCCCCGGTCATTCAGGGTGACCAGCTGCGTCAGGTCATTGTCCCTGATATAATCGCCCAGGGCCCGGTTATAGTGGAGAAAGGATTTTCTGGTAAATTTTCCCCCTTCCCTGATGCCGCCGCTGGATTTCAGTATATAGTTCAGGTTAAGGGTTTCAACGGTGGAACAGCGGTCCTGGAAGAAGGTTCCATACCGCTTCTGATACGCCGTTCCCCTGGCATAGATCGCAAAGGCGGAAAAGGAAAAATCGAGCCCGGTCAGGGCGATGCGGGAAAATCCGCACTTTACGGCCAGGCTCACCGCGTCGCCGGCAACGCTCCCGGTGCCGGAGTCAATGGATCCGACGCGGTCGCCGTAAACTTCCGTCGCAAGCTGTGAAAAGGGGTGCGAATTGAAAGAAAGGTATCCCTGGAGCCTTTCAACGAGGGACGGGTACGAGGTTATCGAATGCACCGCCAGGGACGAGCCGCAATCGCATCCCTGGAAATGCTCCTGCACATAGGGCTGCGGGTCAATGGATATGACCATGTCCGGGAGGACCCCCCTTCCCGTCAGGGACGGCAGGGCTGAATCAACGGCTATGATGAAAAACCGGTCCTGGTTCATGGCAATCCCGTCAATGTTGTCATCCAGGGAAGGCCCTGATCCGGCAATGACGGCCGGATAATCCCGGAAGGCGTTAAACAGGTGCCGCACCGGCCGGGTATTCTTCACCATGGCCAGGTTAACGAGGGCGTTCCGGAGATAACGCGCGCCCAAGGCCTGCCGCGTGGCCTTGTTGCCGGCCTTGATGCTGATTACTTTATCAATCGATTTCTTTACGGCGTTGTAGTAATCGTTGAATATCCTCACTGACGCTGGATGCTCAAGGACCGAAATCCCCCTGACGGCGTCCATGTCCAGAAGCTCCGTCACGGTCATCTCCACCTCGTCCGTTGTCCTGCCCGCAACCAGAATAACGCGGGGGTCATCGAGGAGAAAAGATGTCAGCCGGTTCCGCGCCATGAACCGCTCGATGCCGTCAAGAATATCCACGAGAACGACCCGGGTATACCTGTTGAGGCTGTCTTTTATCGGAAGGCAATGGTAACCGAGGCCGACTCCCAGTATAATGAGAAAATCATACCGGGACGGATCAAGCCTGTCCCGCAGCAGGGCGGAATCGCGCTCGGGATTCACCCTGCTGTGGAGCGGCATCTCCCTGCCGCCGGACTTCACCACAATGGTTTCCAGGTCCTGCCCGGCCTGTACTACTTCATATGTAATTTTTTCCGGGATCATGTATGGTACTATTATCGACCTTTCATTATTTTTACCCCTTCGGAATTACCCGTACTGTGATATTGAAATATAATTAGGGATTCTTCGCTGAGCCGATCAATTCATCACCAGGATCACCATGGTGAAAATATTTAGATGATACTATTATTATTAGTTGACTCTAACATTATTCCTCATTACATTAATAATCAAGGGCCAAAATATCCCGGGAGGCATGCAGGAATAGTTAATCTGAATTTTTATGAGGCTTTCTGAATTAAATAAGGGTCAGCAGGGCATAATAACCCGGGTGCGGGGACGGGGTCCCTTTCGCAAAAGAATCACGGAAATGGGATTCATAAAGGGAAAATCCGTCACCGTTATCAAAAACGCCCCTATGAAAGACCCGGTCGAATACCGCCTGATGGATTCCAATATTTCCCTCCGGCATTCTGAAGCGCGCCTCATCGAGGTTGAGTTTCCCTATAACCAGGCTGTCATGCCTCCCGTTCCTTTATCAGGAAAAGGCCATTGTTATGACACGGATCATTCCGCCAGGATGTACGGGAACGGCACCGTCACTGCCCGAAGCCCGCTGACATCCGGCAGGCCGGAAAAGCAATCCCGAACCATTCATGTCGCCCTGGTGGGAAACCCCAACAGCGGGAAAACCACCATTTTCAATCACGCCTCCGGTTCCCGGGAGCGTGTCGGCAATTACAGCGGCGTTACCGTTGAATCCCGTGATGCCCGGTTCAACCACAGGGGCGTCGCCTTCCTCATCACCGACCTTCCCGGCACCTATTCAATCTCCGCGTACTCGCCGGAAGAGCTTTTCGTGAGAAATCATATCATTGAAAACAGGCCCGACGTGGTCATCAATGTCATAGACGCGTCCAATATTGAGCGAAATCTGTACCTGACCTCTCAGCTGCTCGAAATGGGCGTCAAGGTGGTGGTGGCCCTTAACATGTACGATGAATTTCAAAAGAAGGGTGATATCCTGGACCATGATGCCCTGGGCACATTGATGGGCATTCCCTTTGTCCCGACCACGGGACCCACCGGCAAGGGGATGGGCGACCTCTTCGACGCCGTCATGGCGGTTCATGAAAACCGTGAAAAAACAGCGCGCACGGTCTCTATCAATTACGGACCGGATATCGAAAAAGCCATACTGTCGCTCCAGACTGCGATGGACGAAGCCGGCATGGGAGCAGCGCCGGTCCCGTCGCGCTACGCCGCAATCAAGCTCCTTGAAAAGGACCCGGAGGCGGAGCGGCACCTTTCCTGCATGAACGGGGGAGCAGCCGCCGTTATCCAGCAGGCCGCCAGGGAACTGCGCGCCTTCGAATCCGAGCTGAAAGAGGACACCGAGACCCTGATAGCCGACGCCCGCTACGGCTTCATTGCCGGAGCGCTCCGTGAAACGTACCGGCCTGCCCCGCGGCCGGAGGTCACCGCCAGCGAAAGGATAGACCGGATCCTGACACACCAGGTTCTGGGCTTTCCCATTTTTCTCCTCTTCATGTGGCTCACGTTCCAGATCACCTTCACCGTCGGGAAATATCCGATGGGCTGGATAGGGACGGGGACTTCCTATCTTTCCCGTATGATCACCGCCGCCATGGAGCCCGGCCTTCTGCGGGAGCTCCTGACGGACGGCATCATCGCCGGCATCGGCGGCGTCATCGTCTTCATCCCGAGCATACTGATACTCTTTTTCACGATCTCCCTCATGGAGGACACGGGGTACATGGCGCGGGCCGCATTCATCATGGACCGGCTGATGCACGCCCTGGGCCTCCACGGAAAGTCCTTCATTCCCCTCATCATGGGCTTCGGATGCAACGTGCCGGCGATAATGGCCACGCGCACCCTGGAAAGCAGGAAAGACCGGGTCCTGACCATGCTCATCGTGCCGTTCATGTCATGCAGCGCCCGCCTTCCCGTGTACGTTCTGTTCATCAGCGCCTTCTTCCCGGGCCACCCCGGCACCGTCCTGTTCGGCATGTATCTTCTGGGGATCATCACGGCCGTCCTGAGCGCCGTGGTGCTGAAAAACACCTTTTTCCGCAAAGTTGAAGCGCCGTTCGTCATGGAGCTGCCCCCCTACCGCCTTCCCCGCCTGAAAAACACCACGCGCCACATGTGGGACCGGGGAAAGGAATACATGAAAAAAATCGGCGGTATTGTCCTCGCAGCCGCCATAATTATCTGGGCCCTGGGGCGTTTCCCGGAGCAGCGGGAGATCGCTGAACGATATGATGACAGGATAATCGCTGCGCAGAAACATTATCAGGCAGAAATAGACAGAACCGCACAGGGCGACAGAGCTGCGGTCATCTCCTTCAACGAAAAGATGGAATCCGATGTACAGGCAATCGAACACGCGAAGGCCGAAGAGCGCCTCGAACACTCCTACATCGGCATGCTGGGCAGGCTGATAGAACCCGCGCTGGCGCCCCTTGGCTTTGACTGGAGGATGAGCGTAAGCATCATAACCGGTCTCGCTGCAAAAGAAATCGCCGTGAGCACCATGGGAATCCTGTACCACGCTGATACGAATTCAGCGGGAGGGAGCGGTTCGCTGATCGCCAGGATAAAGGAGCAGAAGTACCTTTCCGGGCCTCTGGCCGGGCGCCCCGTATTCGACCCCCTGACCGCGCTGGGCTATATGGCCTTCATGCTCCTCTATATTCCCTGCGTGGCTACCCTGGCGACAATGAAACGGGAATCCGGATCATGGAAGTGGCCGCTCTTTTCGGCCTTCCTGACCATAACCCTGGCATGGACGACGGCCTTTCTGATACGCCATATCGGCCTCCTGGCGGGGTGGATCCAATGATACAGACGGTACTGGTCATTATAATAGTATCCCTGAGCGTTGCCGCAGCGGCGGTGAAACTGTACCGGTTCCTGAATCCATCGCCCACGATGAACACCTGTTCACCTGACGCGTGCGCCGCCTGTCCTTACCGCCGGGACATGACCTGTTCAGAAAAAATAAAAAAAAAATTAAAAAAATTCATATTTTCACTTGACTGAAAAAAGGTGTTTCTATACATAGTAACTATGTTTCTATTTATAGAAACATAACGGCTACACAGAGAAAAGAACAATGAGCAGGATAACGACTTCATATCAAACCATATGGTGGTGGCGCCCGAAAACCTTCCGATAGGCAGGCGGCATGTCATATGTGGTTATTATGAAAAAGTGCGGCAGCTGCCGCACTTTTTTTTTATTTTTTGAATATCAATGGTGAAACAATGCTATATCCGACATTAGAACAGTTTACAGATCTTTCCCGGCAGCACCGGCGCGTTGTCGTGTACCGCGAGGTTGCGGGCGACATGATAACGCCGATCAGCCTCCTCTTCAATTTTTCCGACGCCGATCATCTCTTCCTCCTGGAAAGCGCAAACCTTGATAAGAGCTTTTCCCGGTATACCTTTTTCGGCATCCGCCCGCGGCGGGTCCTGACATTCCAGGACGGGACGCTTACCGTTGAATCCCGCGAATCGGGGATCGAGCGGCTGAATACAAACCCGATAGATTACCTGGTGCGGGAGCTGGAAAGCGAGGACTCCACAAAGAATGCCGGCATGGGCAACTTCTGCGGCGGGTACGTGGGATACATGGGATATGACATGGTCAATTACATGGACATACTCCGGGAACGGGTGCGCGAAGACGCCGATAACCCCGCCATGGTCTTTTTCCAGGTTGACGAGTTTTACGTCTTCGACAACCACATGGGCAAGCTCTACGCCGCCCATTCGGCACTCATAACCCCCGGTGCGGAACCGGGCGTTATATACGCCGCGGCCGACCGTCGCACCCTGGAAATGGCTGCCGAAATACTCCACAGTCATAAAAAGTTCTTTATCCCCGGCGGGGAGCCGGAGCAGTCCCAGGAATTCGACCGTGATTCATACACGGAAGCGGTGCGGCGCCTCAAGGATGACATAGTGAGCGGCGAATGCATACAGACGGTGCTCTCGAACAAGTATGAAATAGCCTGCGCCATCAATCCCATCAACCTGTACCGCCTTTTAAGAAACATAAACCCGTCTCCCTACATGTTCTACATAAAGTCCGGGAACCAGGTACTCTGCGGAACCTCGCCGGAGGTGCACCTGAAGATCCAGGACCGGACGGCCACCCTGAAGCCGATAGCCGGCACCTACCGCATCGACGGCGGCTCCATCGACGAGATATCGGCGAAGCTCCTGGCCGACGAAAAGGAGCGCGCCGAGCACCTCATGCTCCTGGACCTGGCGCGCAACGACCTCTACACCGGCTGCGACCCTGACAGCGTCAGGGTGGTCAGCTCCTTCGAGCCGGAGGTCTACTCGCACCTGGTCCACATCGTGTCGGAGGTACAGGGGAGGATGCGCGACGACATGTCGCCCCTGCGGCTCTTCTGCAACAGCTTCCCCGCCGGCACCGTGTCCGGAGCCCCCAAGGTCCGGGCCATTGAGCTCATCGACCGGTATGAAAGGTCCCCCCGCGGCTTTTACGCCGGGTGCGCCGGATACTTCTCCTACAGCCAGGACATAGATACCTGCATCATAATCCGGAGCGCTTTTGTCAAGAGCGACCGCGTCATTCTCAGGGCCGGCGCCGGCATCGTGTACGACAGCGAACCCGATAAGGAATACCTTGAGGTCGGCAACAAGCTGGGCGCCCTGTTCCAGGCCATAAAAAAAATCAACACGCTGGAGAAACGAAATGTATTTAATGATCGATAATTACGACTCCTTCACCTACAACCTGCAGGCCCTTTTCAGGGAATGCGGCGCTGAAATCGCCATTGTGAAGAACGACCGGTATGTTCCGGCGGACCGGTACGACGGCATCATCATCTCCCCGGGCCCGTCGTCGCCGAAAAACTCGGGGACAACGCTCCGCTATCTCAGCGAATACCTCGGCAGGAAGCCGGTCTTCGGGGTGTGCCTCGGCATGCAGGCCATAGCCTATTCCCTGGGATACCCCGTCGTCCGGGCCGCCACCGTGAAGCACGGCAAGCTCGACGAGATCGACGTGACGGGCCCGTCGGTCCTCTTCGGCAACATGCCCGGGAGCTTCTCCGCGGTGCGGTACCATTCCCTGGCCGTTGACATGGGCGACGGCCGCGTCACCTCCCGGTCGCGGAATGACGGCACCGTTATGTCCATCGAAGACACCGGACAGAAATTTTTCGGCGTGCAGTTCCACCCGGAATCGATCCTGAGCGAATTCGGGGGACAGATCGTCGCCAATTTTCTGGATTTCGCCGCCTCCGGCGCGGCTTCCGGGATCGATCACTGCAGGGTGGGGGCATGACATGGAAAAACTGGTAAAAAAAGTAAACTCGGGCGAGCGCCTCAGCTTCGATGACGCCCGGACCCTTTTCGAAGGCATGGTCCAGGGCATGCTGACCGATTCCCAGATCGCCTCGGCCCTCATCGCGATGAAGTTCCGCCGCGAGACCGTCGATGAAGTGGCGGCGCTGGCCGCGACCCTCGACTGCCACAAGCGGAAGTTCGAGACCGCGTCCTCCGGGACCATCGACACCTGCGGGACCGGCGGCGACGGAAAGTCCACGGTCAACATCTCCACGGCGGTGAGCATCATCCTCTCCTCCCTGGGCTGCGGCGTGGTCAAGCACGGCAACACGGCGCAGAGCGGCGTTGTCGGCTCCGCCGACATCCTGTCGGAGCTGGGGATGGACCTTGCCTACGGGGGGACCTCCCCCGAGGAATTCTTCAGCCGCCACAACTACGTGTTCATGCTGGCGCCCCACTACCATCCGGCGCTGAAAGGGATCGGGAAAGTGAGGCGGGAGCTGAAGGTGCCCACCATCTTCAATTTCGTGGGCCCCCTCGTCAATCCCGCCGACCCGGACTACCAGGTCATCGGCATCAGCAGGCGGGACCGCCTTGATTTCATAGCCCAGGTGATACGGAAAATCGGCAAGAGCAACATAACCGTATATTCGTCCCGCGACGGGTACGACGAGGTATCCTCCCGGGACACCACCGAATGCATCCATATCGGCGAGGGGAACGACCGCCGCTTCTCCATCGATCCCTCCGATTTTTTCGAGCCCTTCCCCATGCCGGTGGTCAGGGACCGGAACGAAGCGAAGCAGCTCTTCGTGGAGGGCCTTTCCGGTACCAATGAACGGATGTCGGACATCTTCTCCCTTAACGCGGCCCTGGCCCTGCGCACCATGAACAGTCACGGCATGCGCGACGGGTTCCACCTGGTAAAAGAGCACATCGCCGCAGGCGGCGCCGTGCAGAAGCTCAACGAACTGGTCGGAAGCAGCACCGCCCTTAAACAGGCAATGCAGGGATAACGACATGTACCTTAATGAAATAATCGAACACAAGCGGAACGAGATACGGAGCCTTATTCCGGCGGAGCGGAAGCGCCCGAGGCCGGTGACCGATCCCCTGCCGCATCTCAGGGAAAAGCCCTTCATCACCGAGATAAAAAAAGCCTCCCCGTCGCGAGGTTCCATCAACCGAGATGTTGACATAACGCATCAGGCTGAATCATACGAGCGTGGCGGGGCCGGGGCCGTGAGCATACTCACCGACAGCCGCTACTTCCAGGGGAATTACGAATACCTGACCGAGGCATCAAAGGCGGTGAAGATTCCCCTCCTGTGCAAGGATTTCATCATGAGTGAAGTGCAGATAGACAACGCTTTCGCCCACGGGGCGGATTTCATCCTCCTCATCGCGTCGATATTGAATATCAGGGAACTCTACTTCCTCACCCAGCGGGCGCGCCGCTATTCCATGAAGGTCCTCTACGAGATCCATGATGGGGAAGAGTTCAAAAAGATCAAGGCCCTTGACCCGGAAATGGTCGGGGTGAACTCTCGGGACCTCACCACCTTCAAAATAAACAAGGAAAAAGCCGTTGACACCATCGCTTCTCTCAAGGGTGATTTCATGATAGTAGCCGAAAGCGGCATCGAGACCGCCGATGATATAACAAACTTCAGGAAGGCGGGCGCCGACGCCTTCCTGATCGGGACGGCCCTCATGACCGCCGATGACCCGGCGGGCAAATTAAAAGAGTTCTACGGCGCCCTGGTGGGGCCATGTTCATAAAAGTCTGCGGCATTACGGCATTTGAACAGGTTGACTGGGCGATCGATCTCGGCTATTCGGCCATCGGGGTCGTGCTGCACAGCCGGAGCGTCCGGTACCGGCCGGCTGATTACGCGAGGAAGCTGGCGCAGTACGCCCGGGGAAAAATATCAGCAGTTGCCGTCGGCGTCACCTTTGACGAGGTGGCCGAATGCTATCAAGACTTTGACTTCGCCCAGGTGTACGAACCCTGCGGCTACGACCGGGTGATTCTGGCTGGCGACCTGGAGGAACGGTCACGCGACGGTGTCCTTTTCCTGTACGATTCGAGCCGCGGCAGCGGCGAGACGGCGGCCTTCCCTTCCTGGCTCCATGACGTACGGGAGCGGCTCATCATCTCCGGCGGGCTCAACGCGGATTCCGTTGCCGGGGTCATCCGGGAGTACCGCCCCTTCGGCGTGGACGTGTCAAGCGGCGTCGAGGCCGTGCGGGGAACAAAGGATTACCGACTCATGAAACAATTCATTACCGAGGTGCGCAATGCTGTCAGATAGAGGATTTTACGGCCCCTACGGAGGGCAGTTCGTTCCGGAACTGCTGATACCGGCCCTTGACCGGCTGGAGCGGGCATACCGGGAATTCTCCGGCAGCGACGCGTCGATGACGGAATTCAACCGCTACCTGGAGGACTACGCGGGCAGGCCCACGCCGGTGTACCACGCCAGAAACGTCTCTGAAAAATACGGCTTCACGCTCTATCTCAAGCGGGAGGACCTGCTCCATACCGGCGCCCACAAGATCAACAATACCATCGGGCAGGCGCTTCTGACCAGGCACATGGGGAAGAAGCGCGTCATAGCGGAAACCGGGGCCGGCCAGCACGGCGTCGCCACGGCCACCGCCGCCGCCCTCTTCGGCCTCACGTGCCGCATCTACATGGGGAGCCTGGACGTTGAGCGCCAGATGCCGAACGTGAAAAAGATGAAGCTCCTGGGGGCGGAGGTGGTGCCGGTCGATGAGGGGCTCCGCACCCTGAAGGACGCCATCAGCGCGTCCCTCAAGGACTGGGTCACCAACGTAACCGACACCCATTATCTCCTGGGCACGGTCGCGGGGCCCCACCCGTTCCCGGAAATGGTGGCCTTCTTCCACGCCGTGACCGGCAGGGAGGCCCTGGAACACTTCCGGGGCAGGGGGTTTCTTCCCGACTTCGTCATAGCCTGCGTCGGCGGCGGGAGCAACGCCATGGGTATATACCAGGGTTTTCTCGACTTTCCGGAAGTGGCGCTGATCGGCGTCGAGGCCGGCGGCAGGTCCCTCGGCCCCGGCGACAACGCCGCGACCCTTTCCCTGGGTACCCGGGGCATCTTTCAGGGCGCCCTCTCCTATCTTCTCCAGGACAAGAACTGCCAGGTGCAGGATGTGCATTCCGTTTCCGCGGGACTTGATTACGCCGGCATCGGCCCCCAGCATTCATATCTAAAAGATTCCGGCAGGGTGCGGTATGAAAGCGTCAACGACAACGAGGCCCTTCAGGCCTTCCACGAGCTGACCCGGCTTGAAGGCATCATCCCCGCCCTTGAGTCGTCCCACGCCCTGGCCTGGGCCCTCACCCATGCCGACGAGCTGCGGGGCAAACAGGTCCTGGTAAACCTCTCGGGGAGGGGGGATAAGGACCTGGGCATCATCGAGCAGCAGAACAGGGAGGAGTTATGAGAGGAATATATCTGGCCGGCGGATATCCGGATGCCGGCACGTTTAAAAAATGCTTCAATGCGGTTGTGAAAAATGGTTTCGATTTTATTGAGATCGGGATTCCCTTTAACGATCCGACTGCCGACGGCCCGGTCATCGCCCGGGCCATTCAGACCACCCTGGAAAGCGGCATAACGCCGGCGAACGTCATGGAAGAGATACTGTCCCAGCGCGGCACTACGATAAAAAAGTACGTCATGACCTACGCCAATATCATCTACTCTTACGGCATGCGGGAATTCTCGGAACGCATGGCAGGCTGCATCGACGGCGTGATCATCCCGGACCTCCCCAACCGGATGGCGCCCCTCTTTTACGACAGCGGCTTCGATATACCCATCGTTCCCTTCGCCACCCTCGAGTCCCGGGAATCGGACATCGAGGTCATGAACAGGTCTACAAGCGAGATCATCTATTTCATAGGGGTGAGGGGGATCACCGGGTCGAAGTCAGACTTCACGTCGCCGGAGCTGCTGGACAAGATCCGCATGATACGGGAGAATACCTATAAAAAAGTCATCATCGGTTTCGGCGTCAAAACGGCTGACGACGCCAGGCAGGCCCTTGCAATCGGCGACGGCTACGTGGTCGGCACGGAGGCGGTGCTTCGCCAGCAGGACCCGGCGGCGCTGGACAGGTATCTGCAATCACTGAACCACCGATAAGCCCCAATCCTGTTTCGCGGTAAAGAATAATTTCAATTCGAAGCTGCTTTAATTGCACCGTTTGAAGGCGACGTCCCCTTTGGCGGTTCCCCCGCCGGGGAACACGCAGTCAACATTCACCCGCCCGTTTATCATGACAATATTGTTGACCATGACGCCGGTCTTGTCAATGGACACGTCATAGCGGGAACAGTATTTCGGATCGATAATGACTTCCTTGCATTTCTCGTAATCGGGGGGCTCGCATGAGCCCGGGACCTCGACTTTGACGATTTTTCCTTTGACGGGGTCAATGATGGCGACCACGGCGCCGTCCTGGGGGCCCTCACCCAGCAGGACTGACCCGAAAAAGCTCATGTGCTGGCCTGACCGGCACTGTTTCGGGACAAAGGTGAAGTTCCCCAGGGGCTCACCTGTTGCGGTAAACGCCCCGAACACGCTGGAACAGCCCTTGACCATAAAAAAAGCCCCGGCCATGATGGCGATATTCAGCGGCAGGGCGATGAGCCAGATTTTTTTTCTTTTCCTGGCGGCTCCGGCCGTTGAAGCCGATGGCGGTCCGGCCGGTATATCCATCAGGCGCGTCCCGCATGTGCTGCAGTACAGGGCCTTATCATCATCGATCTGCCTGCGGCAATTGTGGCATTGTCTCATTTGAATCCCCCCGTTATGGTTCTTTGACATATAGCGTAAGCCGCTTACGATACCCGGCTTATCAGGCAGAATAAAAGAAATCAAGACATATTAACAGTGCTGCATTCTTATCCTTCCTGATTTTTCCGTACAGGAAATCCTTGACATCGCCGCTATAAGGCTCATACCTGTAAAGAACAGAGACCTTTCATGAAAACCCATAAAGAAATAGCAGGAGAATTATCACGGATTCTCGGCGCTGAAAACGTCATTAGTGACCGCGAAATCCTTGAAAGCTATTCCCGGGACGAAACATCGGACCTTTCGGCCATGCCGGACATACTGGTACGGGCAGGCTCTGTCGAAGACGTGAGCGCGACCCTCAGGCTGTGCAATGAACTGGACGTGCCGGTAATCCCCCGCGGCGCCGGCACCGGTGTTACCGGCGGCGCCGTGCCGGTCAGGGGGGGCGTGATCCTCTCCCTTGAAAAGATGAACCGCATCATCGAGATTGATCGGGAGAACATGGTGGCGGTTGTTGAGCCGGGAGCGATCACCAGGGCCATACAGGACGCGGCCCTGGCGGAGGGCCTCCTGTACCCCCCTGACCCGGCCAGCCTTGAATCCTGCTCCATCGGCGGGAACGTGGCGGAGAATGCCGGCGGTCCCCGGGCCGTGAAATACGGCGTTACCAAGGACTACATCCTGGGGCTGGAATTCGTTCTTGCCGACGGCAGCGTGATAACCACCGGCGGTAAAATCGTGAAAAATGTCACCGGCTACAATCTGGCCGGCATCCTAATCGGCTCCGAGGGGACCCTGGCGGTCATCACGAAGATTTTTTTGAGACTGATACCGGCGCCCCGCCACGTGATCGACATGCTGATACCCTTCCCGTCGCTCAAGGACGCCGTAGAAGCGGTCCATGCCATCCTGGTTAACCGGATCGTTCCGTGCGCCATCGAATTCATGGAGCACGACGCCATCATGCTGGTCGCCAGGTTCCTGAACCGGGACATGCACTTCCCGGACGCCGGCGCGCACCTTCTCATTCAGATTAACGGCAATTCCGAGCAGGCCGTCCTCGATGACGCGGAAACGGTCGGGGCGGCCGTCAGGGTGGACCAGGAATCGATCATACTGGCCCAGTCTCCCCTCCAGCGGGAGCGGCTCTGGAAGGCCCGCCGTTCCATACGCGAGGCCATCCACGCCGAAAGCCCGGTCTTCCTGGCCGAGGACTGCGTGGTGCCGCGCTCAACAATACCGGAATTCCTGACGGAACTGAAATCATATTTCAAGGAGACGTCGCTCCGGTCCGTCATGTTCGGCCATGCCGGCGACGGCAACGTGCACATAGACGTGCTGAAGGGGGACCTCGACTACGAGCGGTGGAAGATGATGCTGCCGGAGCTGAAGCGCGAAATTTACCGGCGGGCCATCGGTCTTGGCGGCACCATCACGGGCGAACATGGCGTGGGATATATCCGCAGGGACTACCTGGGCCTCGCCCTTTCCGCGGACGAGATCGAGCTCCTCAAGCGCATTAAAAAGGCCTTTGACCCGAAGGGGATACTCAATCCGGACAAAATATTTCTTTGACAGGGCGCTCAACGGCACAGTCCGTTTGGGATATACCATTTTTTTACATTACAACAAAGGAGTGTTGAGACATGAAACAGCACAGACCCGCACCAGTACTGTCAATTATCTTGCCTGGATTAATCTTCGCTTCAATCTTTGTCCTTTCCCAGGCCGGCTTTTCCGCCCAGCAGGCAAAGAAGAAAACACCCTATGAAGTAACGAAGTCGATGGACTGGAAGCTCACGGCGGAACGAAGGGCCGCCATCGAACAGGGACTGCCCGAGACAAAAGGCTTTATCGACGGCACTGAAATAATGGAAGAGATCAAGAGCAAGAACATCAGGAACAGGGAGGAGCGGGTAACGCTCTTCAAGAAAAAAGCCATGGGCAAGTATATATTCTTCGCCGCGCAGGTAAACCCGAATCCCTTCAATAACAACGCGAGCCTAAACCTCATCTTCGGCGAAGGGGGACTCATGCCCGATTTCATGATGGTCCAGCTTCGGGCGCCGAAAAATTTCGACCGGGCCGCGTACCTTGCCAGATACGGCGGCACCGGCTACGTATCGGCCTTCGTGGGAAAGGTCGTCGATGCGCCGGACCTTACCCTCGACCCGGTGTATGACGTGTACCTGCCGGGATACTGGAAATAAATCCACCGAGGGGGAGCGCCCGCATTCACCGCGCCGGGCGATGGATGCGGGCATGGCGACTACAGACTTCCGATAGTGGTGACGATTTTCGGCGTTCCGTTTTTCGGTTTTATTATCGGGATGGGAGCGGGAAGCCCGGCGACGCCGTCTTTCTTCGCGATCCATATTTTGTACCGCGCACCCTGGATCAGGGTAGGGCCGTACCCGTCGTAATCATCCTCGACAAAAACCACCCTGGTTATGACCGCCGGCACCTTGTAGAATTTCACGTTTTCATAGTCTTTTTTCAGGCTGTAGGGCAGCACGTCCCGGGAGATGGAACCTGACTGCGACAGCATGTGCCCCCCGGATATTTTCGCCACTTCCGCCGCGCAGGCCTCGAGGGAAGGGCTGGTGGACAATATCTTCAGATATTTGTTCAAAACTTCAATGACGTCCCCGGGGACCTGTTCCTTGGGTATATCCGTCTGTTTTGCATTGGTCGACCCGGCCCAGAGCAGCGCCAGGGCCACCAGGAATATGGATGCTGTTTTTGCGATTTTCATAGTACCTCCCTTTGTTCTGTTTCAGTATATGATAATCAAAACATCAGGATTGGCAATAATTTTTTCATGATCCGCCCCGGGCGTCGATGCGCCATGTATGCAGCAGGCCGTTCCTTCGGTTCCGCTTTTTTTCTTGCGATAAAAAGCCCCATGCCGCTACATCGTACTAGGCGCGTAAACCACAAACCGGGGCGCCATTCCGGCAAATCCCCGGCCTGCAAACAAAGAGAGGTAGCTCATGGACAAGGCAACAATCGGCGTAATCGGCGGCTCGGGGCTGTATGAAATTGACGGTGCCAGAACGATAGAAGAATTATCCGTTGATACGCCCTGGGGGAAACCCTCGGATTCGATCATGATCTCAGAAATCGAGGGCCACCGCGCCGCCTTTCTGCCCCGCCACGGACGGGGCCATGTCTTCCTGCCCCACGAGGTAAACTACCGCGCCAATATCGCGGCATTAAAAATGATAGGAGTGAAGGAGATCATAGCCTTCTCGGCCGTGGGGAGCCTCAAGGAGGAGATCAGGCCCCTGGATTTCGTCCTGCCCGACCAGATCATCGACCGGACCAGGTCGCGGCCGAATTCATTCTTCGGAAACGGCGTCGCGGCCCATGCGGCCTTCGGACATCCCTTCTGCGAGAGGCTGCGGGGCATCGTCAAGAAGGCCGCCCGCGAGATGGACCTGACGATGCACACCAGCGAGACGCTTATCTGCATGGAAGGCCCCGCCTTTTCCACCAAGGCCGAGAGCAACCTCTACCGCTCCTGGGGCGCCGGCGTCATCAACATGAGCACCCTTCCCGAGGCAAAGCTGGCCCGCGAGGCGGAAATCTGCTACACCGTCATCTGCATGAGCACCGATTATGACTGCTGGCACGAGACCGAGGAACACGTCACCATCGACATGGTCATCCGCAATCTCACGACAAACGCCGGGAACGCAAAAAAACTGCTGAAGCTCATACTGGAGCGCATCGGCAGCAAACGGGAGTGCGGCTGTCCGGAGTCCATGAAGAACGCCATAATCACCGCCGAGGACAGGCGGGACAGGGAGCAGTCGAGGAAACTGAAGGCGGTCCTTCCGGATTATTTCTGATCTGTCAGAGGTGTTCGTACACGTATTTTTTAAGAACGCCCTGTGAGCTGGGCGACATTTCGTCGAATTTCACCGTATAATATATGGTGCTGCCTTCCTCCACGGTTTTCGTGGCGATGATCCGGACGTAGATTCGGAAGTTGAAATCCATCGCCTGGAAATCGAGGATATAACGGTAATTGAAATCAAGTTTCTGCGGCAGCCTTACAACGGCCTCGTAGTCGTTCAGCTTGTAGATCGTGCAGGGAAGCTTCTCCTCTGCCGACTCATCCACGATCATGCCTTCATCTTCTGAAAGCTTCGTTTTAGCCTCGCCTTTTTCAATGATTTCGTCAATCTCCCGGAGCTCCTTCTCTTTCGGTATGTTCTTTTCCCGGGAGATAAGAGCGGGGAGTATCACATCGATATAGGGATGCCGCGATTCCTCGCGCTTCACGACCTCTTCCGGCAGTCCGACCTTGAGAGCGGTCCCTTCCCGGCCGTGCACGGGAGAGGTGAAGTCATACTCCGCGTCGCCGACCCGGAAAATGTGGAAGGTGACCGGCTGCTTCTCGGGAACGGCCGCCAGGTCTGCGGCATTGCCGAAGATCCTTATCTGCATGGTCGCGGCATTGCGCGATACGATTTTCCCCAGAAAAACCTTGCCGGCGACCGGCGTAAAATAGATCAGCTGTTCCCCGTCAACGTCCTGGATGCCCTTGAGGGGCTTCTTGGCCTTCATGTGAAAATAGATTTTATCGTAGATGGTGGTAAGGTCCCGGCATATCAACAACTGGGAGTCCTCCGATTCGCCGGTACCCCGCGTGTGGGTGAGAAACCGGCCCACGGCCTTTTCGAACATTTCAGGGTTTTCAATGAACTGCATCGGCCTGGGAAAGCCAAGCATTTCAATCAGATTGTTTACGATCCTGATCTGGAAGTTGGAGAGGCCCAGGCGCTTGAGTCTGAAGAGGAAGAGCTGTTCTTCATGCACCTTTCTGTTTTTGAGAGTCTGGATTATTTTCAGCAGAATGAAAAGGCTGACGGGGATCATGATGATCGTGAACACGATTATCAGATCTTCCATGGAAGCCTTCCGCCACGTGATGCCGAGCACTGTTACAATGTCCACACTGTCACCCCCCTTCCTGACAGGACCTGCCTGTCGTGATCTAAAATCCGCCGGACATTCCGAGAAACAGATCGACCGCCAATGTGCGGGTGAGGCCGTCAATGGACACGGACCCTAAGTATTCCTGATTTAAAACGGTCACCGTACGCTGATGCGTGTAGGACAGCCGGGAGCCCACCATGATCAGCAGGGAATCAACCGCCTTGATGTCAAGGCCGAGGGTGCCCCCGTAGGTATCGGTGTTGATTGACTCATATCTGTTTTTTGATCTTCCCCGCTCCCGGGTGGTGCTCACCCGGCCTCCCATGCTCACCGTGACGGGACCCGCGGGGAGTATCTCAAAACCGGCGCGGACGGCGTAGAGTCCGGCCCTGCGGACGGTTATATTATTCGAAAGGCCGAACATGGCCGTTGTCTCATCGTACCGGACGGCCTTGTAATTGTAATGGATCGGCATTTCGTATTCCCCTTCAAGGGCGACGGCGATGAAGGGCGCAAGTTTATGATATCCTCCCGCAAGGACGCTGAAGCCGCGGTCATAGGCGAGATAGAAGGGCTCCGACACGCTGCCGGGGAAAAATACGTTATTGAAGAAATCGTTATGGCCGAAATTGATTTTCGTCCGTTCCCAGTTGAACCTCCCGGACCGCACCATCAGTCCAGCCTGTGACGTCTCGGTCCGGTACGAATAGCCCAGGGACATTTCCGCCGCGACATCCTCCATGGTTTTTGTCGCCCAGTGATAGCCGTTGATAACGGCATTTACCATGTATGAGACAGTAGATTTTTCCCTGGTCCGGGAGTAACCCAGGGTCCACTGGAGCCCCAGGGAATGGCTCCCTGACACCACAATGCCGTATGAAACAACCAGTCTCGGTGAAACGGCAAGGGATGTGCCGCTGATATCCATGTTTTCAAAATTAATTGTTCCGTCGTAACTCATGCCGAAGTAGTTCCGCCGGTGCCTTGTGTACATGGCCTGATAGGGATTATCCGTGTCCATGGCGACGCCCACCGTCCCGCGGGGCGTTCTGCCGCTGTAGGCAAGGTACAGGCTCCCTGCCAGGCGCTTTGTCTCATGGATATCGGGAACGGAAATCGTGGAACCCAGCGTGGCGCCATAGGAATAGCGCCGGTTCGTGTAGGGAGGCGCAATGAACATGAACCCTATCGCATTGTTCTGAACCTGTGCCGTGAGAAGCGACGGGTTTCTGAGAACATCGAGGGAACCGTCTGAAGCGATGGTCTGGAACTGCCCCATGGTGAAAGCGCCGGCATATGCCTGTCCCCCGGCGACACTGCCGATCACCATGCTTGCGAGAAAAAAAAATATGACTCTGATCTTCATTGGCATGCCATGTTTACCGCCGGTACGTGGGTAAGGTAAATCAATTATTTCACAAAGTCAAATAAAAATTTATTGCTGGAATTCCGCTCCTTCGATAGGATAACGGGCAATGATCATTGATTTTCACACACACCTATTCAGCAGCGACCTCTGCAGGGACCGAACCCGCGGCCTCGAAGACGACCAGTTCCGCTCCATCTACGCAGCTGAAAAATCAAAATTGATAGACCATCATGACCTCTTGGCCGCCATGAAGGATTACGGCGTCGACTTCGCCGTTGCCATGGGCTTCCCCTGGGACGACGAGGAGCTCTGCGCGTCCCAGAACGACTACTTCCGGAGCGTCATCGAGCTCTCCGGCGGCACGATCATTCCCTTCGGATCAGTGCCGCATAATTCCGCCCGGCCTGTTGAAGAATGGGTGCGCGAGATCAGGGACATGGGGTTGCGGGGAGTGGGGGAAGTCGGTTTTTACAGCCGGGGACTGAATGAAGAGAGCCTGGATTTTCTGGAGAATCTTCTCGCCGCCGCAAAGAAACACTCGCTCCCTCTCTGCATCCACGTCAACGAGCCGGTCGGGCACCGGTACCGGGGTAAATACGACCCCAACCTGCGGGTCCTCTACGGTATCCTTTCAAAAAACCAGGACGTTCAGATCATACTTTCCCACTGGGGCGGCGGGCTGATCTTTTACGAGCTCATGCCGGAAGTCTCGGAGTCCCTGGCCCACTGCTTCTATGACACGGCCGCTTCGCCGTTCATCTATTCTGACGCGATCTACCGCATCGCGCCCCTCATGGTCAGCCCGGGGAAAATCCTTTACGGCAGCGACTTTCCGCTGATCAGCTTCCGGAGATATTTTGACGCGATCAACAGGGAATGCGGCGACGAAGAATGGAAGGCGGGCGTCCTTGGAAAGAACGCCGCCCGGCTTCTGAAGATTATCTGATGCCCGCCCACACAGACTGCATAATGCTATTCTTTCTTTTCTTTCTGGTCCTGTAGCCTCATTTCTCCGAGCTTTTCTTTAAGCTTCGTGTCCTTTTCCACCTTGTCGAACATGTCCCTGTACTGCTGGTAGGTATAACCGTATTTTTTGGCCACTTCCTCAACTTTCGCCTTGTCAAGCTCGGGATCGGGCAGGTTTATCTCAAGCTCCATCCTGGCATAGTCTTCCAGGGTCATCTCCTTTTTCGTTTTGCATGATACCGCGAGGACCGAAGCCAGCATGATGATAAGCATTATTTTGAAAAGCCGCATATAACCTCCTCGATGAACTGAAATGATATCCCGTGCGGGATTGTACCGACGCCGCACATGAGACAATAACTATGGGTATTCTTTTTTTTATGTCAAGGATAAATCCGCATAACTGCCGGCATCGCGGTCCCGTCATTTGTTCGAGTACACGACGTTGCCGTTGCAGATGGTATACTCCACCGACCCCGAGAGCTCTTTCCCCATAAAGGGCGAGTTCTTGCACCGGGAGAGCATGAAAGACTCGTCGATCCTGACCTTCTTTTCGGGATCGATGATGGTCACGTCGGCAATACCGCCGATTTTCAGTTCGCCGCGTTCGATTTTAAGCACCCGGGCCGGATTGACGGTCACCTTCTCGAAGGCCTCGAAATACGAGAACCCGTTCTCTTTCACCAGCACCGTGATGATCAGCGGCACCGTTGTTTCCAGCCCGACAATGCCGAAGGGGGCGTATTCGAGCTCCTGCATCTTTTCATTGGGCGAATGGGGCGCATGGTCCGAGGCGATGACGTCGATGATCCCCCTTTTAAGCCCCTCTATGATCGCCTTCCGGTCTTCCTCCGTCCTGAGGGGCGGCTTCATCTTCGCCATGGACAGGTATTCCGCCACGGCGTCATCGGTCAGGGAAAAATAATGGGGAGCCGTCTCGCAGGTGACCCGTATGCCGTCGCTCTTGGCGCGCCGTATTATCTCGACCGAACCGCCCGATGAGACATGGGCGACATGGAGACGGCCGCCGGTCAGGCGGGTCAGGATCACGTCACGGGCGATCATGACCTCCTCCGCCTCCCGGGGGATGCCCTTGAGGCCCAGGAGCATGGAGTTTTTACCTTCGTTCATGATGCCGTCATCGGTCAGCTCGAGGTCCTCAGAATGGGTCATGACGGGAACGTCGAACATCCGCGAATATTCAAGGGCCCGGCGCATGAGGATCGAGCTCATGACCGGCAGTCCGTCATCGGTGAACCCCACGGCGCCGGCGCCGATCAGCTCGCCCATCTCGGAAATTTCCTCGCCCTTCATGCCCTTCGTGATGGTTGCCGCCGGGAACACGTTGATGGGCCCCTTTTCGGCTTCCAGCTTGATGAAGCGCACCAGGGCCTGGTTGTCTATGACCGGATCGGTGTTGGGCATGGTGCACACGGAGGTGAACCCGCCCTTGGCCGCGACCCTGGAGCCGCTGATGATGGTCTCAACATCCTCGCGCCCCGGCTCGCGGAAGTGCACGTGCATGTCGATGAGGCCCGGCAGGACCAGGCACCCGCCGGCGTCAATGACGCCGTAGCCGTCCCGCACCGATATGCCGCGTGAAATGTCCGCTATTGAATCATCCTCGACGAGTATGTCCAGCGTGTCGTCGGTCCGTGACGCCGGGTCTATGACCCGGCCGTTTTTAATTACTATTTTCAAGGGAACCTCGTTCCTCGCTCACCTCTTCAAGGGGCGCCCCTCCCGCCAGAAGATAAAATATCGCCATCCGGACAGCCACCCCGTTGGTGACCTGCTCGTTGATGATGGTTTTCGGGCTGCTCATGACTGCATCGTCAATTTCTATGCCGCGGTTCACCGGTCCCGGGTGCATGATGATAACATCGCCCCTGCAGCGGCGGTACCGCTCGTCGGTCAGGGCAAACTGGCGGTGATATTCCCTCAGCGACGGGAAGAGCGAGCCTTTCTGACGCTCTTTCTGGATCCGGAGAAGGTTGATCACATCCAGCTGGGGCAGCAGGGCGTCCAAGTTATAGGAGATTTCCACGCCGTAGTGCTCGAACGCATCCGGTACCAAGGTGGGCGGCCCGCAGAGCGTCACCCGGGCGCCCAGCTTTTTAAAGGCCTCGATGTCGGAGCGGGCCACGCGTGAGTGCTTGATGTCGCCGATGATGCCGATATGGAGCCCCTCCATGCTGCCCCGCTCCAGGGTCCCCCGCCGCTCCATGATGGAATAGGAGTCAAGCAGGCCCTGGGTCGGGTGGGCATGGAACCCGTCGCCGGCGTTTATGACCGATGCCTTGATGTTACGGGATAAAAAATGCGGCGCCATTGACGCCGCATGTCTCATTACAATGTAGTCCACCTTCATGGCTTCCAAGGTGTGGACCGTATCGATGAGGGATTCCCCCTTCACGACGCTTGACGTCGACACCGAGAAATTGATCAGGTCAGCCGACAGTCTCTTGGCGGCAAGGTCGAAGCTCAGCTTCGTCCTTGTCGACGGTTCATAAAAAAGGGTGCATACGGATTTTCCCCTTAAAATGGGGACGCTTTTCACTGAACGGGTAAAAATATCTTTAAAATACTTGGCGGATCTGCAGATAAGAAGAATCTCCTCTACAGATAATGATTGGATATCAAGGAGATCTTTTCGTTTGAGGGAACTCATATTAAAATCTGATAATCAATGTACACCGGTAAATTGTCAAATTAATTATCATAATAATAATGAATATTTTTGATGGACGGGAGGCATGAACCGGGGTTTCACAACCTGCCCTGGCTCACGGTAATGGAGTCTGTCAATTCAACCAGGGAATATCTTCCCTTTTTAAATGATCCGCAGTTGGCAACCTGGCAGCCCATCAGCTGTTCAACGCCGTAGGCCTCATGGATATGCCCGGCCAGGCACAGGCCGATGCCGTTATTTTCTATAAAAGTCCTGACCGCCCTGCTGCCGCCCCTTATGCCGATGAACGTCCGGTCCCGGACCCGGTGCGGCGGAGAATGGGAGATCAGGACCGATACGGCGGCGCCCGCGATCTGTTTGAATCCTGCCGACAGGAAATCGGCGAATTCCTCCTCGCTGTACTCGCTCGCGGTGTTCATCGGGGTCTGGGTCGAACCTCCCACCCCGAAAAAACCGACACCGTCAATAATGGTTCCCCTGCCGTGAAGACTGTAGCCCCTTCGTTCGAGGATAGCGCACACCTCGCTCCGGTCCCAGTTCCCGTGCACCCCGACAATCCTGTCCGTGTAACGCTCAATGCAGGAAAGGACATCTTCCGCCGACTTCCAGTCCCCGTCCCTGGCAATATCTCCACACAGGGCCACGAGGTCCACTGACTTGATCAGATCAGCGGCAGCGTTAAAATATTTTTTTTCACCGTGGATGTCGCCGATGGCCAGGATTTTCATCTGTTTTTCCCCGGCCCATTATGTCGAAAATATTAAATAATTCAACCATTAATTGCAATAGGCGCACAAAGTCGCTGCCGAGATCCGAGCGGGGGGCCGCGCTGTTGTTGTCCAGGCCCCGGCCAGGTTGACTGAAACTTGATCCTGTGATCTCCAGGGCCCCGGACATTTTATACTTGCATTTATGGCCCTGATGCAGGTACAACGACTCAAGAACGTTTCCCCGGATGCCGCCATGTATATCGATTCCCACGCACATTTTGACCTGATCCTGGAAGACACAAGCGACTCGGAAGATACCCTCGTCGCGAATCTGCGCGCGAACAACCTCTCCAGGGCCGTGCAGGCCTCTATAGACGTGGCCAGTTCCCGGTGGTCCCGTGATTTCGCAAAGCGATGGGACGGCATCTTTTTCTCGGCGGGCATTCATCCTTCCTCCCCGGCCCCCGACACTGAGCTCCGGGCCCTGCAGAGCTTCACGGAGGAAATTCACTGCGGCCCCGATTCGGGGCTCTTGTTCGGCATCGGCGAGTGCGGTCTCGATTTTTACCGCATGCGCCAGCCCAGGGAGATGCAGGAACAATCCTTCCGGTTCCAGATCGCACTGGCAAACCGGCTCGGCAGGCCTCTCATCGTCCATTCGCGGGACGCCATGGACGAGACCCTTGCCATACTCGGGGAAATAAGCGGGACCGGCGGCATCATTCACTGCTTTTCAGGCGACCGGCGCGCTGCGCAGCGGGCCCTTGACCTGGGATTTCACATATCATTCGCGGGCAACGTCACGTACCGCAATGCCGCGGACCTTCACGACTCGGCGGCCTATGTGCCCCTTGACCGGCTGCTGGTCGAGACCGACGCGCCATTCCTTGCCCCCGTGCCCCTGCGGGGCAGGCAGAACAGGCCGGAGCATGTCATCCATGTCTACCGGTTCATTGCCGACCTTCGCGGAGAGCCCATCGACCGCATCACGGAGAGCGTGCTGAATAATTTTTTGGAGCTGGTAAACCATGAGGCCAAAAAAGTTTAAATCTGATTTTCTGGTGATCGGCAGCGGCATCGCGGGCCTTGCCTTCGCCATCAAGGCCTCGCGCCTGGGGACGGTAAACATCGTCACCAAAAAGAAGGATTTCGACTCCAACACCAACTATGCCCAGGGAGGCATCGCCTCCGTCCTTTCCCCGGAGGACTCCTTCGAAAAGCACATAGAAGACACGATAAAAGCCGGGGCGGGACTCGGCGACCGGACGACCATTGAATTGCTGGTGCGGTCCGGGCCCGAGCGCATACGGGAGCTGATGGAGTGGGGGACCCAATTTTCCGAAAAAGAGGGTCCCGGCGGCAGGATCCTCGACCTGGGAAGGGAGGGGGGCCATTCTAAGAACCGCATCGTCCATGCCCGGGACCTCACCGGCCAGGAGGTGGAACGGGCCCTTCTGCAGAAAGTATCGGAGATTAAGAACATCCAGCTCTTCGAGGACCACACCGGGGTCGATCTCCTTACCGAACACCAGCTCAAGAAAAAAGGGAAAAAACGGAACGCCATACACTGCTACGGCGCCTATATCCTCGACAACACCACCGGCATGGTGAACACCTTCAACGCCAAGATGACCCTCCTGGCCACCGGCGGCGTGGGCCAGGTCTATCTCCATACCACCAACCCGGAGATCGCCACGGGCGACGGCATCGCCATGGCGTACCGCGCCGGCGCGCTCATCGCCGACATGGAATTCATCCAGTTCCATCCCACGGCCCTCTACAGCCCCAAGCAGACCGGGCCCTGTTTTCTCATCAGCGAGGCGGTCCGCGGCGAAGGGGCCGTGCTCGTCAACAAGCGGGGGGAACGCTTCATGGAGAACATCCATCCCCTCAAGGACCTTGCCCCGCGGGACATCGTCGCCCGCACCATCGACATGGAGCTTAAAAAACACGGCGTCACCAACGTCTACCTTGACATCACCGGCAAGAGCAAGAAATTCCTCATGCAGCGGTTCCCCCACATTTACGCCCAGTGCCTTGAAGAGGGTATCGACATGTCGAAGGAACCGGTGCCGGTCGTCCCGGCCGCCCACTATCTCTGCGGCGGCGTGGTGAGCGATCGCGACGCCAAGACATCGATCGAAAACCTCTATGTCTCCGGCGAAGCGTCCTGCACTGGGGTGCACGGCGCCAACCGTCTGGCCAGCAACTCGCTCCTTGAGGGTATCGTATTTTCCCACCGCGCCTATCTGCAGGCGGAAGAGCACCTGAAAAAATTCAACAAAATGCATGTCATCCCCGAGTTCCCCAACTGGAACAAGGCGGGAACCTTCGACCTCGAGGAATGGGTCCTGGTGCAGCACGACATCGAGGACGTGAAGCGCCTCATGTGGGACTACGTGGGGATCGTCCGCTCCGACAAGCGGCTGCAGAAGGCACACAAAAGGATACTGATGCTCGCCGAGGACATCCATGATTACTACAAAAAGAGCACCATCTCCTCCCGCATCGTCGAGCTTCGGAACCTGGCCACCGTGGCCAAGCTCATCATCAGAAGCGCCCTGGCCCGCAGGGACAGCATCGGCCTTCATTACAACTCTGACCATCCGACGCCGGGGACAAAAAAGGTGAACGTGGTGCTCCAGACTGATCATGAGCCGCGGCTTATGAAGCTGGATCGTTCTAGATGAAGGGCCGGATTGAGATACGGCCCGTACGGCTTGATGACCTCAGGGAGATTTACCTCCTGGGCCGTGAGGTCTTCGGGAACCGGGCCTTACCCTTCCAGCCGGTCTGGAACGAGGCCAATCTTGCCGATGCCATCGCCGGAGACCCCGGTCTTTGCCTTGTCGCGGTTTCAAAAAAAAGCATAGCCGGCTTTATCATAGTATCCCTTGACGAATCAGGAGGGCCCTCTTGCGCGGTCATCCGGTGGCTCTGCGTCAGGGAAAACAGTCCGGACAACTTACTGACCGATATGCTGAACAGACTGCAATCTTCACTTGCGGAACAAAAGATAGAAAAAATTATGGTCGCCCTACCCGAAGGAAATTCCGAATTAATTGAATATTATCGGAATTTTGGCTTTACTGAATCAAACCGATTTATAATTATGGAGAACTTTTCACCGGAAAAATCGTGATCGTCCCGGCGTTCTCCAAGATGAGAGGATGATCCCGTATTACCGGAAATTAACAACAGGGCGGCATCCGGCCGGTCGCCGGCGCCGCGGGTACAGCCATGAAACTCAAACTGGTGGAAAAAAACAGTCCCGAATCCCTGGTCTCCAGGGTCGGCAGCAGTATTCCCCCCTCGGGGATCCGGGAATTCTTCGATATCGTGTATTCAACGCCCGACTGCATTTCCCTGGGCGTCGGGGAGCCCGATTTCGTCACTCCCTGGCGGATATCGGACAGCGGCATCTTCGCCATCAAGGACGGCAATACCCATTACACGCCCAACCGCGGCCTGCCGGAACTGCGGGAACTGATCGCGGAATACGTTGCGTCGAAATACAGCATCCGGTACAATCCCGACACGGAACTCGTCGTCACCATGGGCGTCAGCCAGGGCCTTGACCTGGCCCTCCGCAGCATCCTGAACCCCGGGGACGAAGTAATCATCTTCGAGCCCTGCTACGTCTCGTACACGGCCAACGTCGAACTGCTCCACGGAAAGCCGGTCATCATCCCGACCCATCAGAAGGACCGTTTCAGGATCGACATAGACGTTTTAAAGAAATCCATCACCGCCAGGACCAAGGCGGTCATGCTCAATTACCCGTCGAACCCGACCGGCAACACCATCGACGAAGAGACCCTCGGGAAAGTGGCTGAGCTCGCCATACGGCACAACCTGATCGTGCTCAGCGACGAGATATACTGCGCCCTCTCCTACGAACGCAAGCATTTCTCCATCGCCTCCATACCGGAGATGAAATCGCGCACCATCTACCTGAACGGCTTCTCCAAGTCCCATGCCATGACGGGATGGCGCCTCGGCTATGTGGGGGGGCCTAAATTTCTCATCGATATCATGATGAAGATCCACCAGTACACCGCCCTGTGCGCGTCCTCCATGGCGCAGTACGCCGCGATCGAGGCGCTCCACAAGGGCGAGAAGGACGTCATCGCCATGAGAAAGGAGTACCTGAAGCGGAGAAATTTCATAGCCGGAAGGTTCAACGAGATCGGCCTGGACTGCCTGGTCCCGGAGGGGGCCTTCTACGTGTTCCCCGACGTCTCCGGCACGGGTCTCTCCGGCAGGGACTTCGCCCTCCAGCTCCTGAACGCGGAAAAGGTCGCCGTGGTGCCGGGCCGGGCCTTCGGCGAGTGCGGCAACAGCCACATCCGCTGCTCCTACGCCACGTCCATGGAAAACCTGAAGGAAGCGATGATACGGATCGAGCGGTTCGTAAAGGGCCTGAAATGACGCCCCATGGTACTGCTGATTGACGGATTCAACCTGATGTACAAGTTCCCCGACCTGGAGGAGAAGATGCTCCGCGGGGAGCTCAACGAGGCCCGGGCCGGGCTCCTTGACAGGCTGAAGAAATTCCAGAAGATTAAAAAATCGCAGATTCGGGTCGTCTTCGACGGCAAGAAAAACCCGTCCCACAATGTCCGCACCGAGAAGGTCGGTACGATCGACGTCTACTATTCCCTTGATTATTCGGCCGACTTCCTCATCAAGGAGTTCATCAAGAAGGACCCGAACCCGAAGATGAGCACCGTGGTCACCTCTGACAAGGACATCCTCTTTTACGTGAACCGCTTCAAGGCCAAGACCATGACGAGCGAAAAGTTCGCTGACTTCGTCACCAGGACCATAGAGGAGCAATACATCGAGAAGTTGCCCGAAAAGGAGGACAACCCCGATGTGTCGGATGAGGAGATTTCCTTCTGGGAGAGGCTTTTTACAAGGAAGAAATCATAAAGGGTGCACCGCACAGGGCGGGGTTAACCCCTGCATGAAAATTCATTTCTTCAGCCGTTTGTCGAAAAAGGCGAACACTTCCGGCACCAGGCTTCCCCAGTAGTTCCAGTCGTGGCCGGCGCCGGTGCTTTTATCACTATCTACAACGAGTTCGTATCCTCCCTTGTCGGCGGCAAGCTGTGCCAGGCGGTCTGCCAGCATCTTTGTCTGGTGAGGCGGCACCACGCCGTCGCGCGTGCCGTGGCCGAGAAAGACCGGCGTTTTTTTCAGGTTCTCCGCCAGCCTGATTATGTTCACTTCCTCCTCCCAGCGCTCCCGGTTGGTTTCATAGTGTCCGTATACCGAGACGAGGAGCCTGTCGTTTGAAAGGGATTCCGAATCGTAGTCGCCGGAAAGGCCGGCGGCCGCGCCAAAGAGATTCCGGTGCCGTGCCGCGAGGAGGAGCGCGCCGCGGGCCCCGGTGGAGATGCCGAATATGCCAGTGTTTTCCCGGTCCTTTGCAATGCCGAAATTCTTGCGGAGGAATTCTATCAGGGTCTTCGAGATGAACACGCCGCCCGGCTGCGGCGCCCATTTATTCACGGTCTCGGGAAAATACTTCGACTCGTACAGGGTTGTGGACATGGCGGGGCAGACCAGGACAAAGCCGTAACGGTCGGCGTAATCGGCCGCGGGGGTGCTGTTTTCCCAGTCGCTCGGCTGCTGCCGGAAGCCGTGAAGCACGATCAGGGTGCGCGTCGAAGAGCTGCCGGCGTAACTTTTCGGGAAATAGATCTGGACCAGGCCCCGGGAAGGTCCCTTGTCTTCGTTATAATCGACCCTGACATTCCGGAGCCATTTTCCCGGTCTTATATCGTATGCCGGTTTTTCCTCCGTGGCGGCGGATACGCATGAAAATGACACAAGGAAAATCAGCGGCAGATAATTTATTATTTTCAAAATCGGCACCTCAATATTCGGTATGACATCTTATCCTGACAAGCAACCCTGTTGATAACGGTCATTTTTTTCAAGAAGTATTTACGCCTGTCCCTCGCTTTCAACCATCGTCAGTCGTATTAATCCCACCCCCTGCTCTCCCACTCCAGAATCCCATTAAAAAATCTCTCCAGCAATCCGCGAGCCGTCCTGTCCCGGGCTGTGTCGAGGGGAGGCGGAAAGAGAATCGAAAAGAGCAACACCACGGACATTATCCGGCTTTTAAAAATAAAATTTGAAAATAATAAAAAATATTGACGGGACCCATCTATTATATTACTATATCAATATATCTTGATATAGTAATATAATAGATATAAGTAACGTTTAATTATTATGCCAGGAAGTACAGGGTTGTGATTGTCCAACTCTGCTATGAATTGACTGCAGCACTATTTTTTATTATTGTTGAAACATAACGTATAAGCAGGCGGTACTAGACCATGAATTCTTTTTTATCCATGCTTGGACAGGGCAGGGCGATCCTCTTCGACGGCGCCATGGGCACCATGATCTACGACAAGGGGATCTATATCAACCAGTGCTTTGACAACCTGAACCTGACCCAGCCACGCCTGATAGAGGAGATCCATGCAGAATACGTCAAGGCCGGCTGTGACGTGCTGGAGACCAACACCTTCGGTGCCAACCGAGTGAACCTTGCCAAGTATGCCCTGGCGGACAAGGTCCGCGAAATCAATGTCGCCGGGGCCGCACTCGCCCGCTCCGCCGGCGGAACCGGGATCCTGGTGGCCGGTTCCATGGGGCCCCTTTCGACCAATGTCGAGCCCCTGGGCGCCGTACGCTGTGAAGAAGCGGAAGAGGCGTACCGTGAACAGGCGGAGGCCCTTGTCGAAGGAGGCGTCGATCTTCTCATCCTGGAGACCTTTGACCAGATCGACATGCTTGAAGCGGCCCTCGACGCGGTGCTCGCCCCGAAGAAGGTGCCCGTCATAGCCCAGGTGTCGGTCAACGAGGACGGCCGCACCACCTACGGCACGTCATTGAAACAGGCGGTCCAGTTCCTGAACGGGACCGGCGCCGACGTCATCGGCCTGAACTGCACCGTCGGCCCCGGGCCCATGCTCGAGCTCCTGAAAAAAATGACCCGCATGACGAAAAAGCCCATATCGGTCCAGCCCAACGCCGGCTATCCCCGCCACGTGGGGGGACGGAACATCTACATGACCACGCCGGAGTACCTGTCCGAATACGCGGTGCAGTTCCTGGGCAACGGCGCGAGCATTATCGGCGGCTGCTGCGGAACCACGCCGAAGCACATCCGGGCGATGAAGCAGGCCATCAAGTCGCGCTTCCCGGAGAAGCGGGAGATCATCGTCGAGGAGGCCGCGGCCCGGGACACGGTCGACGCGGTACCCCTTGAAAAAAAATCCGCCATGGCGGCCAAGCTTGCCCGGGGCGAATTCGTCGTTTCCGTGGAGATAACCCCGCCGCGGGGCTGCGACGCCGGCGCCGTCATTGAATCGTCCAAGCTGTTAAAGCAGAACGGCATCGACGCGGTGAACATCCCGGACGGCCCCCGCGCATCGGCGCGCCTGGCCCCCATGCCCCTGGCCATCCTCCTCGAACGCGAGGCGGGGATTGAGACGGTCCTCCATTACACCTGCCGGGACCGGAACATCATCGGCATGCAGTCGGATTTCCTCGGCGCCTACGCCGCCGGTCTACGCAATGTCCTGATCATCACCGGAGACCCGCCGAAGCTGGGAGACTATCCCGACGCCACGGCCGTGTTCGACCTTGACTCCATAGGGCTTGTCCGGGTCGTCCACGGATTAAACCATGGCCATGACATCGGCCGTCATCCCATCGGGAAGCCCACCGGCTTCCTTATCGGCGTCGGCGCCAATCCCGGCTTCGAGGACCAGGAGCGGGAGATCGACCGGCTCTTCCAGAAGAAGGAGGCCGGCGCCGAGTTCGTGATCACCCAGCCGGTCTTTGACATCCGCCAGTTCGAGACCTTCATGAAACGTATCGACGGCCTCGGCATACCGGTGATAGCCGGCCTCTGGCCCCTGGTGTCCCACCGGAACGCTGAATTCATGAACAACGAGGTGCCCGGGGTCATCGTGCCGCCGGACATCCTTGAACGGATGCGCAGGGCCGGCACCGGGCCTGAGGCGGTTAGGGAAGGTATAGACATTGCCCGCGAACTGCTGGCCGACATGAAAGGCATGATACAGGGGGTGCAGATTTCCGCACCCTTCGGCCGCGTGCAGTATGCCCTGGATGTCCTGAAGGGGTAATGGGATGAGCGGAGTTCATGAAATTATCCGGCGGCTTGGTGAAGGGACCGTCCTCGTCTTCGACGGGGCCATGGGAACGGAAATCCAGAAGCTCTCCCTGTCTGACAAAGAATGGAACGGCCATCACGGCTGCAACGAGGCCCTGAACCTCTTTGCGCCCGGTATCATCGGGAACATCCACCGCTCCTATCTGGCGGCCGGGGCCGATATCATCGAAACCAATACCTTCGGTGCATCTGCGGCTGTTCTTTCCGAATACGGCCTGGGTGAGGAGTCGCGCTCCATTGCCCGCGCGGCCGCGGTCATCGCCCGCGAAGCGGCTGACGAAGTGAAAGACCGCCGATGCTTCGTTGCAGGCTCCCTGGGCCCCGGCACCAAGCTCCCTTCCCTGGGCCATACCGGCTTTGATGAAATCTACGATTCCTATCTTCCGGCGATCCACGGCCTCCTGGACGGCGGCGTTGACCTGTTTCTTCTCGAGACCTGCCAGGACCCCCTGCAGATCAAGGCGTGCCTCTGCGCCATCAGGGACGCCATGGCCGGGCGTAACGTCCGCCTCCCCGTGGCGGCCAGCGTCACCGTTGAGACCACCGGCACCCTGCTGGTTGGTACTGAGGTGCAGGCCGCGGTCTCCATACTGGCCGGCATGGAGGTTGACATCATCGGCATCAACTGCGCCACCGGTCCGGGCCAGATGGCGCCCCACGTCCAGGAGCTGTGCCGGAGTTTCCCGGGCCCCGTTCTGGTCATGCCCAACGCCGGCCTTCCTCAGAACGTAAACGGAACCCTGGTCTATGCCATGAAGCCGGAGGACTTTGCCGGTGAACTGAAGAGATTCGTCGAGCAGTACGGCGTGAACATCGTCGGCGGCTGCTGCGGCACCTCGCCGGACCATATCAGGGCCCTGCGCACGGCCCTCGCCGGTATCCGCCCCCGGGACCGCGCCGTAACGCCGGTGCCCGGCGTCGCCAGCCTCTACCGCTTCCAGGAGCTCCGCCAGGAGCCGCCCCCCTTTTTCATCGGGGAACGGGCCAACACCAACGGGAGCAAGCAGTTCCGGGAACACCTGCTGGCGGAAAACTGGGACGGCATGGTCGAAGTCGGGAAGAACCAGGCCCAGTCCGGGGCCCATGCCGTGGACCTCTGCGTCGCCTATGCGGGGCGTGACGAGGCCTCCGATATTATCCGCCTGGTCCCGCAGTTCGCTCTACAGGTAGCGCTCCCCCTGGTCATTGATTCCACCAGCCCCCGAACGATCGAGGCGGCCCTCAAGCGGTACGGCGGGCGCGCCATCATTAATTCCATAAATCTCGAAGAAGGGGAGGCCCGGGTCCGTGACGTCTGCAGGCTGGCCCGGCGCCACGGCGCCGCGGTCATTGCCCTCACCATAGACGAGGAGGGCATGGCCAGGACCGCTGAAAAGAAGCTCGCCGTCGCCCGGAGGCTGTACCGGATATCGGTGGAGGAGGAAGGTCTGAAACCCACGGACCTGGTCTTTGACCCCCTTACCTTCACCCTGGGGAGCGGCGACGAGACCCTCAGGACTGCGGCCATTGAGACCCTCCGCGGCATCGAGTTCATCAAGGAACACCTGCCCGGCGTATTCACCCTCCTGGGCCTGTCCAATATTTCCTTCGGCCTGAACCCCCGTTCCCGGCAGGTGCTGAATTCCGTGTTTCTCTACCGGGCGGTCCAGGCCGGCCTGGACCTGGCCATCGTCAACGTGGCCCAGATCGTGCCCGTCAGCCGCATAGACGGTGACGATTTAAAGATGGCGATGAACCTGATCGACAACACCGGATCTTCCAATCCCCTCCATGAATTCATAAGGCATTTCGACCGGTACGCGGCGAACGCCGGTAAAGAGGACCGGACACCGGAAGAAACGCTCTCTCCGGAAGAGCGGCTCCGCCAGCGCCTGATTGACGGATCGCGCTCCGGCCTTGAAGAGATCCTGGAAACGCTTCTTGCCGGCACCGCCCCGGCAGGCATCATCAATACTATCCTGGTGCCGGCCATGAAGCAGGTGGGCGAGCTTTTCGGAAGCGGCAGAATGCAGCTCCCCTTCGTGCTGCAGTCCGCCGAAGTAATGAAGCGGGCCGTGGACTACCTGAGCCCCCGCATGGACCGTGTTGAAGCGGCCCGAAAAAACAGCATTGTCCTGGCCACCGTGAAGGGAGACGTCCATGACATAGGGAAGAACCTGGTGGACATCATCCTGTCGAATAACGGGTTCCAGGTCTACAACCTGGGCATACGGGTCGACATAGAGGAAATAATAAGCAAGGCGCGTGAAACGGGGGCCGATGCCATCGGGATGAGCGGGCTCCTGGTGAAATCGACCCAGGCCATGAAGGAAAACCTGGAGTTCATGAAGGCCCAGGGCCTGGACATACCGGTCCTCCTGGGGGGCGCGGCCCTCACCCGCGGCTTTGTCCTTGACGCGTGCGACCCGATCATCGATTCGCCGGTCATCTACTGCGAGGACGCCTTCCAGGGGCTCCGTGCCATGAATCTCCTGAAAGAAGGAAAGCTCGCGGAATACAGCGAGGCGGAAAAGGTCCGCTACGCGTCGCGCCCCATGCCGGCGCGTTCCTTCGCGACCGAAGATGTCGAGTCCGTGGGTCCCGCCCCGTCGATACCGGAGCCGCCCTTCTGGGGCAGCAGGGTCGCCGGCCCGATCCCGCCCGAATTGCTCTTCCCCTGTCTGAATGAAAGGGTCCTTTACAGGGCACGGTGGGGCTTCCGCCGCGGCGCCCTGACCCATGATGAATTCGAGTCCCTGATAAACAAGGAAGCGGGACCCGTGCTTCAGGCCATGAAAGAGCGCCTCCTTCGTGAAGGCATCCTGACGCCGCGGGCCGTCCATGGCTACTGGCCCTGCGTTTCCGAAGGCGACACGGTCCTTATCCTGGACCCGGCCGACCGCTCCCGGGTAATCGGGCGGTTTCATTTTCCCCGGCAGAAAAAGGCGCCCCGCAGATCCATCGCTGATTTTTTCCTTCCCAGGGGAAGCGGCGCGGCTGACGTGATAGCCCTCCAGGCCGTCACCATCGGGCCGGGGCTGAATGACCTGGTGCACGACCTGTACGGGCAGGGGGAATACCGCGACTATCTTTTTTATCACGGCCTGGGAGTGGAACTGGCCGAGGCCCTGGCGGAGCTGTGGCACGGCACGGTCCGCGCGGAACTGGGAATCACGGCTCCCGGAGACGGCGCTCCGGAATCGCAGAAGGACCGGGGATTGCGCTACTCCTTCGGCTATCCTCCCTGCCCGAGCCTTGAGGACAACAGGAGCCTTCTCGACATTCTCGGCGCCGACCGCATCGGCATCGCCACCATGGAAAGCGGCGAAATGGTGCCGGAACAGTCGACCAGCGCCTTTATCGTCCACCATCCGAAGGCGCGGTATTTCACCATCGAGTGACCTCCATCCCGTTCAGAGATACCCCCCTTCCTTGAAGCTGTAGTACGAGACATTGGTGATGATCACGTGGTCAAGGAGAGGGATCCCCACGATGTTACCTGCTTCCGCCAGGCGTCGCGTCGTCTGAATGTCTTCCCGCGAGGGCGTGAGCTCCCCCGTGGGATGATTGTGGGCCACAATGACCGCTGCGCCGCCTTCGCGGATGGCGCCCCTGAATACCTCCCGGGGATGGACGATGGCCTCGGATACGGTGCCGGCGGAGACCATGGCATTTTTCAGCAGCCTGTTCTTGTTGTTCAGGACCAGGACCCGGAACTCCTCCCGGTCAAGGCAGGCCATCTGGGGCAAGAGGAGATTCCAGACCGCTCCCGGCGATTCAAGATGCCCCGCCAGGCCCGGCGCGGCAACGACGCGGCGGCCCATCTCAAAAGCGGCGTGTATCCGGACCGCCTTGGTGAAGCCGATGCCCTTGTTCCGGGCGAGTTCCCTGATCCCGGCGGAGGCAATACCGCCCAGGCCTCCGAAACTCCGCAGCAGGGCGGTTGAAAGATCGACCACGTCAAGCTCCCGGGTCCCGGTCCCCACCATGACGGCCAGGAGCTCCTGGTCTGACAGGGAACGAATCTCGGCGCCTTCCTGGCATTTCTGAACCGGCAGAAGATACCGGGACAGCATCGTCGGTGTGATGGTAACGTCCGGCTGCATACCTGTGCTAACGAAGAAATACCATGCAAATTAAAAAATTTTGTTTGAAATAAAAAATCTCATCATGTAAAAACTGATGGTAGGCGATACATTGTCCCTCCCTCTTGATGGGGGAGGGGCCGGTGGGGCTGGAAAAACACATGTCTCAATCAACAACAACACCCTCCCTTTGCCCCTTCCATCAAGGAAGGGGAACAGTGAAAACACGGTTTCGAGGAACAACTATCCGCGCCGTCCTTCTCTGCCTGACGATTCAGGCCGGACTGATGGTATCCGGTCCGATCCCTTCTGAAGCCCGGCCCCTTGATGAATTTCTCAAGGAAAAAAACGCGGGAAATTATACCGGCGCCCTTGATGCGCTGGGGAAAACCGACCCGGACCCGGCCGATCCGGCATCGATCGAGGTCGCCCTTTTCATGATCGGGGAGCTGATGCGCTACCCGGAACTGCACGACCGCGCCGGAAAGGTCCTCGACCGTATCGCGGCCGGAATTGCAAATATCCATCCGCATCTGACTGGTCGCATCGACCAGATGAGGACCGCATGGTGCCTCAGCAGGGGAGACATCAAGGGTGCTGAAGCCCTTCAGAAAAGTCTTTCCTTCCTTGATTTTCAGGCCATGGGTCCCTTTAAGAACGGCTGCGTGGAGGATTTTGACCGGTCCTACCGGCCGGAGCAGTCCTTTGAACATACGCAGACTTGCCCGGGAAAATTATCCGCTGTTACGTGGTTTTCCGTGCGCCCTGACAGGACCGGTTCGATCAGCTTCAACGAACTTTTCCCTGAAACCGGCCACTCCTTTTTTTACCTGGCCCGGACCATCATGGCGCCTCAGAAGGGTGAATATTACCTCATCCTGGGGAAAACCGGGTACACCGACCTCTGGCTTGACGGCACGAGGATTTTCTCCGACCGGACCGGGCACGGCTTCTGCCATGACCAGTACTTCATCCGGGTTTTGCTCCCGGCCGGACCGCACCGCCTCCTCATCAAGGCGGGCGATTCCGCCGGCGGTATCCAGGTATCGATGAGGGTGGCCGCGGTTGACGGCACCAGGGTCCCCGCCGGGATTTCCGATGCCGCAGGTCAGCCCGGCCAGGCATCCCTCCTCGGCATAACCTTCTTCCCCGCCCTGGCAGGGCTGCTGAACATCGGTGAGCCCGGCCCCGACGAGCTGTTCAATGCGGGATATCTTTTTCTCGCATCGCGCCTCGGGGACAGCGAGAACAACAGGGGCCTTCGCCTTCTTTCCGCCGTTCCGGAAGGCCACCCGCTCTATTCATCAGCGTGCCGCTCTATCGCCCTGGCCCACGGTGATATCGAGGCGCGGGACCGGTATCTGAACAGGTCCATCCGGGCAGACCCGGGTAATATTGAATCCCTGAGGGAGCTGGCCGTTTTGAAAATTTCCCATGGATTCGCATACGAAGCTTATTCGCTTATTGATTCCATAAAAAAAATTAGTCCCCATTCTCCCTGGCGCCATGAATTGTTGGCGCGCCTTTTCATCAAACAACAATGGCATCCCGAGGCCATGCGCCACGCTGCCGCGCTCAAGCATACTCTTTATCGTTCAGTCGGTCTGTCGCTGGAAGCTTCCATGTTTAACTCAGAATCGGATTATTCCCGCTCAATCCCCGACCTTGAAGAGCTTATACGAATCGATTCGTTTAACCTTTCATGGCACAGGGATCTCCTTGACTGCAATGATAAGATCGGCCGCTACGACCTTTCCGAACAGTTGCTCCTGCGCATGGTAGCCCTGTATCCAAACAACAGTACGCTGAAACTACGCCTTGCCCGGGTTGTAGAATTTGGACACGGACCGGTCCAGGCACTTCCCTTTCTCACGGCAGCCATCAAAACAGCCCCGGGCAACGGGGATATCCTCATGCATCTTGGCCTGATATACCATAAAATCGGGAAAAAGGAACTGGCTGTATATCACCTTGAACTCGCGTGCCGGCACAACCCCGGCAACCGATGGCTCAGAGACTATCTGGATACCATCACGGGCAGCGGAAAAAAAATCCCGGACCGGACAATCCTCCCCCTGTCACCATAACCGCTTGAATTCAGACATGAACGCGGAGGCTATTTCCCTGTTGTCGATGATGAGGATGTTTTCGTCATTGGACCTATTGGCGTTTCTTGAAAAATTATACGACCCCATGATTACCCGTTCCCCGTCAATGATGATCACCTTGTGGTGCATCGCTCCCCGGTTGTGGTCCAGCCGCACCGGCAGTCCTTCAAGTTTCATTTTGACGTACTGCGAGTGGCCGGTTTTAGCCCCCCGGCGCTCGAATATGCCCTGCACGGTGACGCCGGACTTGAATTTTTTAATCATCATTTCCCCGATCCCGGCGCTGGTAAAGGAAAAAGCCATGAAATAAATGGAGGATTTCGCCTTCTCCAGCCGCTTGAGTATGATCCGCTCAACATTGTCTTCGGGGGCGAAATAGGCGTTGATGTCGGTCCCCTCGATGTTCACGTGATAGTTCCTGCGCAGGTCGGCAAAGGGCCCCTCCTCCTTCCGGTTGCCGAAGATCTCCTCGTCGAACATTTCAAGGAACTCGTTTTTATATATGTCGGCGAGGATCGGAGAATATATCAGGATGGCGTTATTGTTGTTTCTGACCGAATCGTTGACCGTGGGATTGTACGATCCGGTCCAGAGATATTTCCCGTCGATCACGGCGAATTTATTGTGCATGAGGCCCCGCCGACGCGGCGGATCAGAAACCATTTCAATGCCGGCGTCTTCCAGGCGCTTCAGGAAACGGGTCCCCTTCCCCTTTTTTGCCCTCATGGTGTCATGTTCCGTGACAAGCTTCACCGCCACGCCCCGTTTCCGCGCGTCCACCAGGGCATCAATTATAGCAGGGGACGATATCTCGTAAAATGCCCCGTAAATGCTTTCTTCCGCCCTGCCGAGTAGGGCCGTCAGGCCCGCTTCGGGATTGACCGTTTTAGAAAGCACGGCCCATTTTCCCGGCGACGTGAAATAGAGCTTCCACCACCCGGCCCCGTCACCTCCTGCGGGTATCGCCAGGGCCAGAAACGCGGCCAGGGCCACGGTTATGATTCGATGGATCAAAGAAGGGCACCTCACTGTGGCATTCAGGGCCGTACCGGCCCCGGGATCATCTGCCTGGTATAACGAACAAATCATCCGATTAATGAAAAAAAGCCGGAAAAAAACCGGCTCCCTGGTGAAACGGGCACGATGCCGCGGCCATTTCAAGTGACCCGGATACCCGATTTCAGCTCTTCCAGCTTATCATAGAGAATGTTCTCATACACGGTATAGAGCTTCTGTTCCTCGGCGCCCGGATACATTGCCTTTACCTTCGACACCAGCGTCCTGAAAGGCGTCAGCTTTTTGATGTCCCTGGTGGCTTCTATCATTTCCTTGATGCTTGCTTCGTCCTTCTGGAGGAGGCTGTGATAAAACTTGAAGGAATTAAGAAGGTCGAGGAGCATCGTCTTGTTTTTCTGAACGACCGGGTCTCTTTCCTCCCTGCCCAGGAGGTCCTGGATGAAACTGAGGATGTATTCGGTGTCGAGGGCCGTTATCTCAAAGTCCAGGAGGAGCTGGTTGATCTTCGCCAGGTCCATGGACCGCAGATGAATCCGAGCAAGAAACACGGGGTTTGACGACATCATGTTTATGTTCATGACCCGGTCCGAATCCGGGATCTGGAGCCGTTCCGCCAGAAAATAGTTGTTCGCCAGCTCCACATAGACGATCTCGTTCACCTTGTAGCGGTTTTTTATTATTATGACGTCGTTCGGCGTGACCGCGTCGTCCACCACCACGTAATCGGGCTGGATGCTCACGTCAATTTCGCGCACCATCTGGGCAACGTCGTGCACCAGCATCATCCGCACCGGTATCGCGTCCATTTCCTTGTCGGTCGCAAGAAAAAAGAACTTCGTCTTTAAGTCCCGCACGTCGCGGTAGGGCACCACGATCTCGCCGTTTCGGATCTTCAGCAGGACGTAACCGCGGTCGTATTCCCTTTTAATATCGAAGGTCGATCCGACGAAGATGATGACCGGCACCGTGTGGAGGAGGCTCCGGCATTCCTTGTCAACATAGATCGATTTTCCCTTCTTGTCAAAGGCGAGGAACTGCCACTTGTCAAAGAAAATCTTCAGGAGGTATCCCTTCGGCGTTTTTTCTTCGATAAAATTCATCTGTCAGGAAACCCTCCCGGTCAGGTTAAGGAGCCATTCATGAACGGGCGCCATGTTGCCGTAATGCCTGCGGCAGAATGGAACCAGTTCCGGTGAAAAAAGCTCTTTCGGTACCGGCATCTCTATTCCCGCCCAGAGGCCATTGTAAAGAAGATACTCGGCATTGGCATGGTCGGCGGGATATCCCCGCGGGACCTTTTTGAAAAAGGCGCCCCCCAGGCCATAGGGCCCTTTCTCCAGCACCTTCTTCACCGCCCGGTCAAGCCCGGGGCCGTACGTGCGGTGCACCACTGAATCCCGGTACTCCTTGACCATGTGTTTAGGAAACATGTAAATCCCGGCCCCCAGCATGAGGGTCTTCGGCTCAAGGTGAAAGTAATAGCCCGAGCACTCCATCCGGGGCCCCCGCCCCTCCCAGAACCAGAGGGCGAGGTTGGTCTTGAAGGGCCGCTTGTCCCGGGAAAAGCGCACGTCCCTGTAGATCCGGAATATTGATTTATCCGTCCTCGGGTCCGCATGTATTCCCGGCGACCGGCGGGACAGCGCCTCGCCCATGGCCGTCACGAACTGACGCGCCGGAACCATGACGTTCTCCTCGTATTCATTGCGGTGCTGTTCAAACCACTGCTTGGCGTTGTTTTTCGCCAGGTCACGGTAGAAGGCAAGGCACTCCCTGGGAAACCCGCTGAATTTCGATGTCATTCGGTCTACCCCCGATTCATCCACGGGCAAAAATGGTGCGTTTCCGGTAGCGTTCCAGTTCCGTTTTGAACATTTCAGCGATGCCGGTAATGTCCTTGAACTGTTTTACCATGAAGAGCGTCTTTACCACCTGTTTGATCTTGGTGTCGTCCTGGAGGTCGGCCATCTGCTTCTGGCTCGCCGTGAAAATCTCATCGGTATTGTGGAACGTTTCCCTGATGATATCTTCCACGTTTTTCGGCAGCTTGTTGAACGGCGCGCCGGTCCGGTAATGGATGTTCTTTATGATCAGCGCTATCAGGATCATCACCGTGCGCTTCCGGTCGGCTTCCCGGTCGCTCATCATTTTTTCAAAGGCGGCTATGATGGTCTCGTTCTTTTCCTTGATCGCGTCCATCAGCTCGAACCGTACGTCCTCGGGAAGCTTGTTGAAGGACGGCGCGTGGTGTGGGTAAAATACCTTCAGGTACTGGGGGGACAGCATTATTTTTCCCGCAAGCGAATCGGCGGTCGACGAACCCTGGACGTAGCTCCTGAGGTCATCGATCCTCATGTCAAAAAGGCTGGCGGCTGAGGAAAGAAACGGCGGCTTCTCGATAGTGCCCAGGAGGAGCTCAATGCCGCGGTTTTCGTTTTTTTCAGTAACGAAAAAATAATCCATCAGCATGGCGATGAACTGATCGCCGGCGCTGCCCGCATGGCCTTGGTCCTCCACCATTTTCAGATATTCGTCGATAAGATTGTTGAAGCTTTCGCCCTTTTTTGCCATGCCCCCTCGGCCCCCGTGGAACGCGTCCCGGGCCGGAGATTCCGGCCTGGTTTTCCATATTCTAGCTGCTGCCGCTAATTAAATCAAGTAAAATTACGCCCTCGCATGCACATCGGCGGCAGTGGTGTCAAAGCGCCCCGCTTCGAAATAACGGTAGCCGATACCCGCCACCATCGCGGCATTATCGGTGCAGAGGGGCGGCGAGGGGATGATGATCTCCTCGACATCGCGTTTTTCTTCTTCAAGGAGCGTCCGTAGTCTCCCGTTGGCCGCGACACCGCCGGCCACCACGATGGTTCTGATACCGCGGGACCGGGCCGCGTCAAAGGCCCGCCGCACCAGTATTTCCAGGACCCTCTCCTGGAAGCCGTAGGCCAGTTCAGCCCGGTCGGCCCCGGGATTCTGCTTTACGTAATTTATAACCGCCGTCTTGATACCGCTGTAGGAAAAGCGCAGGTCCCCGGGCTCCGGCAGGATCTTCGGGAATATATTTTTTTTTCCCCCAGCGGTGCGCGCGAGCTTTTCAATAACCGGGCCTCCGGGGTATCCCAGGTCCAGGAATTTCGCCACCTTGTCATAGGCTTCCCCCACCGCGTCGTCCACCGTCCTCCCGATGACCTCCATCTCACCGATGCCGCGCACATGATAGAGAACGGTGTTGCCCCCCGAGACCAGCAGGCCGATATACGGGAATACAAGGTCCCGGCCCTCGAGAAAGGGCGCATACAGATGCGCCTCGAGGTGGTTTGCCGCGATGAGGGGTATCCCCAGGACGTACGAGATGACCTTTGCCGACTGGAGCGCTATAAGGAGCGATCCCACCAGGCCCGGCCGGTTTGTGGCAGCCACGTAGTCAAGGTCCCCGAAACCCAGGCCGGACTCCCTCAGGGCCTTTTCAATCAGGATATTGATGGTTTCCAGGTGGGCCCGCGAGGCGATTTCCGGCACCACGCCGTAGTATTCCCGGTGGAGATCGATCTGGCTGGAGATGATGTTCGAGAGCACCAGCCTGCCGTTTTCCACAACGGCAGCCGCCGTTTCGTCGCAGGAACTCTCGAGTCCGAGTCCGATTGTCATGGATGGTGCTTCACTTCCCGCTGCTTATATGCCTGATGGCTTCATTAAGCTGCAGGTCAAATTCCATGTCATAGAGCGGCTTCTTCTTGAACCGGTACATCCAGTCCTTCAAAATATAGTTGGCCGTTTTATCGGGCAGGATCACGCCGTCCTTTGACAGAGCCGCGCGGAAGGAAGCCTTCGTTTCTTCCGTGTATTCGGTTTCCTTCCTGACAAACTGCTCCAGGATTTTCTTTTCCCGGACGATTTTCAGGTTTTTCATTTCGCTTTCCGAAAGCTTTTCAAGGGGCACCTCATAGTCGGGTTTGATCCCTTTTTTATGTATCAGTTCCCCTGAAGGGGTGTAATATTTGGCGACGGTGATGGCCACGCCGATATCGTCATCCAGGTTGAAGGATTTCTGGACCGATCCCTTGCCGAAGGTTTTCACGCCCAGGAGTTTTCCCCGGCCGTTGTCCCTGATTGCGCCGGCAAGAATTTCCGACGCCGACGCGGAACCGTTGTTCACCAGCATGACGAGGGCCCCCCGGTAGATCGGCTCGCTCTGCGACTTGAACACCTGGACGCGGCCGCTGCCTTCTTTTCCCCTCGTTGACACGATGGTTTTACCGCGCTCCAACAAAAGCTCGGATATTTCGATCGACGAGTTCAGGAGTCCGCCGGGATTGTTCCGCACGTCGATGACGATTTTCTTTATCCCCCTGGCGTTGAAAAACTTGAGCGCCTTGGTAACGTCCCTGGTCGTCTCGGACCCGAAATTCTTTATCCTTAGATAGCCGATGTTTTTTTCCTTGATGATGTCGTACTCGACGCTGGTTATCTTCACCGGCGCCCGTTCCAGCTCAAAATTCATCGCTTCATCAAAACCCTCGCGCCTGATCTGCAGCTTGACCGTGCTTTTCGGCAGGCCCCGTATCAGCTTCACTATCTTTTCAAGCTTCATCCCCTTGACGGCCTTGCCGTCGATGGTTGTGATGATATCGCCAGAGAGGATCCCCGCCTTCATGGCCGGGGAATCATCGATGGGCGTCACAACAACAACCTGGCCGTCCTGAATGGTTATTTCAATGCCGACGCCCTGGAATTTTCCGGTGGTCATCTCCTTCAGTTCCTCGAATGATTTTTCGTCAAGGAAGCGGGTGAAGGGGTCGTTCAGAGAGTTAATCATTCCCCGAATTGCGCCGTAGAACATATCTTTCGGCGAGGCTTCATCGACATATTCGGTCAGTATGAGCTGATACACACGGTGAAAATAATCCAGATATTTGTGGGCAGGTTCAGTCGCCGACGACAGGAAGGAAACGTTGATACCGATAAAAAGCCCGGTTAAAAATGCCAGTACCAGCAGGTGGAAGCGCCGCTCTTTTATTTTTTTAAACATCATGCACTCCGGTTGAATGAATAATAGGAAAGAAATATATAGGTAGTATGTAATCTGTAAAGTAAAAAAGTTATATAAAAAAGACCCCGCCGATGCGGCGGGGTCTTCGCCGGTTTTATTTTCCTTTCAGAACATACACCCCGTCCCAGCCGCGGGAAGGCGGGGTTTTGGCATAGGCGTCGCATCGCTCCACATAGACCCGGGAAGGGCCGTCGTCATCCACCACTTTCAGGGCCTGCTTGAACAGAAGCTTTGCCTGCTTCCAGTCCCGGTTCAGGAAGAACTCCCTGCCCTGGTTGTATTTCTCAAGCATTTCATAGATCCTGTCGGGGAGGGTCCCCTTCTTGCCCATGAGCTCGTAAATGGGGACCGCCTGGCTTTTGCCCACAACCCGTATCACATCGAGCTGGCGCGCTTCCACGATGTCCTTCACGCCCTCATAGGTGGTTCCGCTGATCATGACGCTGGTCTCATAGAACTTGTTGGCCCCTTCCAGGCGCGACGCAAGGTTGACGGCGTCGCCCATGGCGGTGTAATCCATCCTGGTCCGGGACCCCATGTTTCCCACCGTGGCCTTCCCCGTATGGATCCCCATGCGGGCGTAAATAGGCTCCAGGCCGGCGTTCCTCCACTTCTCCTGCAGCTCCCGGAGCCGCTTTTTCATGTCTATGGCCGCCAGGCACGCCTTCGCCGCGTGGTCAGGCATGACGATCGGCGCCCCGTAAAAGGCCATGATCGAATCGCCGATATACTTGTCCACAGTGCCGTTATATTTCAGGATAATATCGGTCATTTCCGTGAGATACTCGTTCAGCCGCACGACCAGCTCCTTCGGCGACAGTTTTTCGGATATGGTGGAGAAGGCCTTGATGTCCGAAAAGTATATCGTGATCTCACGGTCTTCGCCGCCCAGCTCGAGGGAATCGGGGTCCTTGATGATCTCGTCGATGACGGTCGGCGAGAGATAATAGGAGAAGGCGCCCTTGATGAAGCGCTTCTGGCTTTCCTCCTTCATGAACTTGATGGCCACGATCGCCAGTGACGGGAGGAACAGGGACAGGATGATGCCCAGCTGCTGGAACCACAGGTTGGCCAGGGCGAAGAGGAGTATCACCACCAGATTCAGCACGGTAAAGGTTCCCAGCATCGTGACAAGGGATTTTTTCGCGTCCAGGCGCTGAATGATAAATCCCATGGCCACGGCAAGGGCAAGCATGATACCCAGGTTGATCGGCCAGTTCACCCTTTTAATGAACTGTTTCTGGATTATGGTGTTGATCGTGTTGTGGTAGGTGCCGACCCGGGCATAGACGTTATGGAGCGGTATTGACCCGATATCCTGCGTTCCCGCCGCCACAAGACCGGACAGCGCTATGGTATCGGACAAATTTTCAACCAGCAGGCCAAGATTCAAGGCCTTGTGCAGAAACTCCATCTTCTTCAATTCTTGCTTCTTCTCGTTGCCCGCTCCTTTTGCTATCTCGCTTTTGAGCTTTTTGATTTCCGCGGCATAATTATCCAGGTATTCAAGCTTGGCCCTGTTCATTTCATGCTTGATATCAGTTATCTCTTTCCATTTCTTCATGGTAGCCGCAGAGCTTCCCGGTACGGCGAGTTCGGCCCGGGCCTTCGCGAGCCGTTCGCTCAGTTCTCCCAGAAGCCTGTTCTTTTTCAAGGCCTCCAGCTGTTTTTTCAATTCGGCGATGCTGGCGGCCATGTTCTTTTTCATAGCATCATCGCCTTCTTTATATTGCTCGGTGAAACCCTCCAGCTGTTCTGTCATTCCGTTTATCTTCTCAGCCTTGATCTGGTCTTCCTCGTCATATATCTTTTTCACCATGCCGGCATACTTCGGGTATTCAAGCACGGCATAAAAAGGGATGTGCATAAAGGTTTTTTCAAAGCGGCCGCCCTTGTTCTGACCCGAACCGGCCCAGGCAACGTACATCATCCCCTTTAAATCGATGGGAATCGACAGGTCTTCGGTCTTCAGGGTGATGGGATGTATTGCTTTTTTCAGCACTATGTTTCTGCCAGGCGTTACCTCCACGCCGGTCAGCGGCACCCGGCACACGTCCATGAGCATTATCATGGCAAGGTTGAAATAGAGCCTTCCCTGAAACACCTTGACCAGCTGCACCTTGCGCACCGTGCCGTCAATGTCGGTATACCGGTTCACGAAACCGAAGCCGCGTCCCGTGCTCATGAATTCGGGTATGGGGTAGGAAATACTTTTGGTTTCAGGATCATCCAAGCTTTTCAGTTTTTTTATTTCGGCGGGGGAGAGCTTCACGGAAGAGCGCTCGAGGAATCTCTTCTGGGCCTTTTTGAAAGAATCTTTCTTCTGCCGTTCGAGAACATCGAAATTGGCCGGCTCGTCGGTGAAGGTGTATGATAGGACGACCCGGTTGGACGAGGCGATGCTGTCGGCGAAAATCTTGTCCTTGTTTAAGCCCGCCGATTCGAGGTCGGCGAGCGACAGGCGGTTCCCCTTCCGCACCAGGGCCTCAAAGGCCTTGTCATCAATGGTCTTCGGGGTCGCATCGAGGAACATCATATCAAAGCTGACCTGCGACACGTCGAGGTCCTTCATCGTGTTAAGCCCCTCGGCGTAAAGGTTTCTCGGCCAGGGATACTGGCCGACGATGGTCAGGCTGTTCTCGTCGATGTCAAGAAAGGCCAGCCGCTCCCATTCCTTTATCGAGGGGCGCAGTTTGAACCTGAGGTCATAGAGGTTGAGCTCGAAGCGCTCGTACACGACGGTGAAGCAGAAGAGGACCACCAAAAGGTAAAACACCAGGGCCACGGCTATGCCAGAGAATTTGTTCTCCTCGATGAATTTGTTCGCGATGTCAAGATATTTCTTTATCATGGCCGCACCTCGAATACACTACAACGGCCTGCCGACAGACGCGCAGGCCCCAAACCGTGCATAGTGGATATTCATCCCCCCGCCCCCTTCAGTGGGCGAAGGTTCTATGATTCCGGAGCAGACCATCCCCGGACGAATCACCATCAGCCTAGAAGCTGATGTTGAACCCGGCCATGACAAAATGCCGGTACGACGTACTTGAAAAACTCGTCTTGTTGTACAGGTAATCATAATAATATCCGAAGGCCTTGCCCGGGATAAAGAATCCGTAATTCATGAAGAATGAAAAATCGGAGAAGATGAGCCATCTCAGCGATGCGTCCACCTCATGCCCTATTTCACGTGCCGGCTTCGTGGCGTCAAAGCCGTTGTTTATGGGAGACCAGACGTGATGCTTCAGGTAATAGTAGTACTTGGCCGTTATGGTCATATTCTTGATAGAATAGATTTCCACCCAGCTGAATGGGGACAAGGCCACGGAGGCGCTGATCATGTGGATGTTTGCCAGGAGCGGCTTTAAGGCGTATCCTCCCACAAAGGTGCCGAAATAGAGGAAGCCAGCGTCTTTTCCCCACAGGTTGCCGTTGGGGGCCCGGTAGTCGCTCCTGTTAACATCCCCCGAGCCGAAGGCATACTGCGCTTCCAGCGCCGGTTTCGTGGTCACGTCGAAGTAATAGTTTACTCTTACATTGGCGGCATAGGCATTAATACCCGTGCTAATCGGGTATCCTGATATGTAGCTCTTACCCTTCTCAATGATGAATTCGCCGAAATAGGAAAGGCCGCTCACAATGACCCCTTCCAGGCCCATGCCGTAATACTGGGACTGGTAACGGGTCCTGGTATTATAATACCTGACGCCAGGATCAAAGCCCGCCAGCACCGAGGTGAGCAATCTGTTCTTGTTGTAGAATTCCTTGCCGAAATCAAACTGCGCGAGTCCGTAAAAGAAAATGGTCTGATTAAACCATGACGTAGATACTTTACCGCCGGCAAAGACCCGCTTGGCGCCGGTGGCAAGGTCCGGATCGCTCAGTCCGTAGGGATTATCGTCCTTTACCAGCCATCCCGTCCAGGCCCCGAGCGCCTTAATATTGATATACTTCGAATAAAAATTGAACTCGGCACCATCGCCGCGGCCGTTCATGACAATGCCCGATCCAAGGAAGAAATATTTCCTGCCCGCGGTAAAATCCACGTTTCTGCGGAGCGTTGCCATGGCGATATAGCCGAGGTCAAGGTCAAGCACATTGCCGTTTTTCGCCGCCGCGGCACCCTTTTTGCTGATTACTGCGGTGTACGTATCCTTGCCGCGAATATACAGGTAACTGTTGTTCCAGAGATAGGTTTTGAACCAGGCGCGGAATGTCGTAACCTGTGTTGTCAGCTTGCTTCCGGGCGATTCCTGGTAAATGAATAACGGCGTTATCCATGCCCCGTAGGTGATCCCGCTGGAAATCATGTTTTTTTCCGATTGAATGACCCGCATATCCTTGTCATTCTGCAGCTCCGGGAAATACTGGTCCTCTCCCGCATCTGTGGGAGCCGCCGATCCGGTCAGGGTGAACCCAACGATACATGCCAATACTGCCGTTATCACTGCCGCCTGTTTCATTTTTTCTCCTCCATTCGTTCTGAAACCCGCGCGATTACTTCCAGGAGCTCATCGCCGCTCATGGTGTCCAGCTCGCTCGTATTGGCTGCCATTATCTTTTCCCCGACGCAGGCGCGGTGGGCATAGCGTTCGGTGTCAAAGATCAGGAAAAACAGGGAACTCTTCAGTTTCAAGTGACGGGCAACCATGAGGGCCAGCATGCCCCGCCTGAGAGGCTTGTCCTTATCATACCTGCTCGCCTTCAGGAGTTTGATGCTCTTGAGATATGCCACGTCGGCATCAAAACCGGCAGGGAACTTTCCCAGGGTGTACATGTATATTTTTACGCCGTCCTCGAACGACACGGTCTTTTTTTCAGCAAGGGCATTGATGAAATTAATTTCCTGGGCATTCCCGAATGAAAACAGTAAAATTAGTGCGACGACATATGCAAAACGTCTCATGGAGCCCCCCTTCAGGAGAAAATAGTTTGTTCAGATCTATCCATTCATCTCGGAACGGAAAAGCGGTTAAGGTTTCCTAGATATAAACTGCCTGCGCGTTAAGTATGATCGGTAGACATACCCGCTATTGAGCTGGCCATATCAGGTGAATCGTGACCGGCACCGTCTGGGATTGCCCCCCCGCGCCCCTGCCGCCCGGCCCGTAAAACATGAAATCGTCGCCGAGAAATCCAAAGGCTTCAGCCTCATCCGCCGATATTATCAGGGGATGCGCCTGTACCAGCTCCTCTTTCATCCCCGTGATGGGGTTTTCGGAACCGCCCTTATCGCTCTTCTGCTCGAAATTGAGGTTCCCCGAGATTATCTGCGGCCCGCTGTTGAGACCCTCACCGAAGGCGCTGTTTTTCGGAACCAGGAAGCTGTCCCCGAAGGTCGGGCCGGACGTGATCACCTGCCGGGTGCCGCGCACGCTCGATGTTGCTACCGGGGTTGAAACCTTGAACACGGTCTTGATCCGGGCGTCACGGGCCACATCGGTCCGTATCGATCCGCGGCGCAGGCCTATGCGAGTCCTGGAGTATTTTCCGTCCTCGTAGCTTTCGTTGATCTTCATGATGGTCAGAGGTTCCACAGTCACGGTGTGCCGGTTGATCCGGATCTCCACCCGCGAACGGACGCCGGTGCTCACCTTTGTCCCCGGGTTCAGGGCAATGCCGGCCCCCAGGGGTACCCAAGCCCCGCCCGCCTTGTATGAGGCAGTGCCTTTCACGGATATGACCCGTATCTCGGCATAAGCGGTGCCTGCGAAGGCGATAAGAGCGATTAATACTATAATGGAAATTAAATTTCTTTTCATGGTTTTCTCCTTGGGGAAGGCAACACTGATTATTCGCATAACTAGCCTTTATTATTATTTAATTAATGCAAACCTTTTTTATACAAACCCGCCTTAAAATAAACTACAACAAGATGGGGAAATAATAAACTATTTTCCCAAAAAAAATAAAAAAAGTTTGTCTTTCCTAAAAATTGTATTAATTTTAAATAATCTAAAAATTTAATATATTGAAATTGAATGAAACCATATGAAAACTATAGCATTATTATTTCTTCCAGTGTTACTTACCCTGCAGGTTCTTTCCTGTTCCGAAAATGAGCGCCGCATCGGCCTTTCGGGCCAGACTTCAACCGTAATACTTGCTATCGGTAACGTGGCGGGACACACGGCACGGAACGATCCTTCAGGCATTCTGGACAGGATATTGCGCTTATTCGAAAGCAATGCCTTTGCCCAGACAGCGCCGGCCGCCTTCAGTTCCATCAAGGTCCGCGTTACTGGAACCGATATCGGTTTAATAGAAAAGTACTTCAACCCTTACGGCACCATATCACTCACGGTTCCATCAGGCAACCTGCGCCAGTTCGAAGTAATAGCCTATGTGGCCCCGGGGGACCTGAGCGCCGCCACTTCGTTCCGCGGTACAGCCGTGGCAAATCTTCCTTCCGGGGAAACCGTGACCGTCCCCGTGCCGATGGGCCTGCATGAGACAAAGATCGTGGTCCCCGATTACGGCAACAACCGGTTGGTGATACTGGATACCATGAGCAACTGGCGCGCCCAATTAACGACCCTCACCGCTGACGGACAGGACTCCATATCATTGACCGGACCCTACGATGTTGATTTTGATTCACGGGGAAGGATCTATATAGCGTATCAATTCGCGATAGTCCGCTGCGATAACATAGCGGGGGAGAATTACCGCTTTATTTATAATGTGACCTCTCCCGTCGCCGTAGCCGTTGACCGCGCAAACAACATTGTGTACCTGGCCACCAGCACCGCGCTCTACCGGACAACCCTCGATGGCACGGCACTGCCGGCCCTGTCGGCTGCAGGAATTAACAGCATTACCGGCATGGATATCGCTGCTGACGGAACCCTGGTAATTACCGGTTCCGACATATCGTATTTTAATGCCGTGTTCAGATACGATCCCGGAGCAAACGGCGGCAGCGGCGCTATTGTAAATGAATTACTCTACCAGGACAGTGATATATTGCTGACCTCCGTTACCGATGTCCAGGTGAAACCTTCGGGCATATATGTCCTTCAGCCGCAGGATGCGAACGACAATAGAATATTGAGGCTGGCCGTTAACCCAGACGGTACCATGAGGGTTGCTGCCCATGGTACGGACCCCCTTTTCGGCACCCTGAACAACGCGGGACATTTTACGTCAATCAATAACAGCGGTTTCTTTGTCCTGGAAAAGCCTTATTCACCTATTGACAGCAGGCTTATTCACATTCTTGATATCAGCGGTATCGGGTGGACGGAAAACCTGGGCTCCGGAAGCGACCTGTTCAATTTCTTCGATTACGGCGGGGGCGGATGATGGGAGTGCTTCCTTTGACTGATTACATAGCAACGATCCTTTGAGATTACAAAAGAATAAAATAATCCATCATAAATTTAGCCACCCTTACCGCCTATATTCCACGTCATAGGCCCCGGCATTGCGTCCGTCATCACCCAGTAATTATCTTTTATTCACAGTTATACAGTGTCAATTATTAATCGTTAAAACTCTTCTGGTGAATATCCAGCTTATTAATTTTCTGCTTTCTTATTAGCCAATACCCCTCTAAATGTATAGATATTAATACGAAAACCGCGATAATCCCGCCATTAAATTAATGTCAAATAATCGTTGTTTCTGAAAAAAAATATTGAAAAATATCTTGTTTACTATATCATTTCATTCAACGGTAAGAAAATTAAAAAAGGTACCCTAATGACACGTTACGCCACTTATCAAATGAGCATTGCATTTCTGTTATTGACAATTTTACTTTTCTGCTGCTCCGACTCCGAACATCGCACAGGTATGCTCGGCCAGACCTCCACGGTCATCATAAACCTGGGACTTCCTGATGACCTGGCAATGGTGAACCCTTCAATAATTGACAGGATTCGCCGCTTCTTTACAAAAGATGCCATAGCCCAGACAGCGCCGGCAGCCTTCAGCTCCGTCAAAGTCCGCGTCACCGCCACTGACATCGGCATTATTGAAAAAGAATTCAACCCCTACGGCACCATATCACTGAGCGTGCCAGCGGGGAACCTGCGCCAGTTTGAAGTAATAGCCTATGTGGCACCGGGGGACCCTAGCGCGGCGATTTCATTCAGAGGCACGTCTATCGCGGACGTAGAAGCAGGGAAGACCGTGACCGTACCGGTTGCCATGACATTGAACGAAACTAAAATAGTAGTAGCTGATTGGTTTTTTGACCAAATTGTACAAATTGATTCTTTTTTAAATGGGGACATTACTTGGAAAGTAAATAATCTTGGCTTATCTACTTTTTTTAATCCTTATGAAATTGATTTTGATTCACGGGGAAGAATTTATATAGCCAGGTCCACTACACCAAATCCGCTGGTAAGGATTGACAATATAAATAGTTCAACTTACGATATTATAAGCACTAGTGAGTTTGGTATTAAAGCCATTGCAATCGATAGAAAGAATAATTTGATATATTATGTTCAAACAAACAATGAATTTTACAGATGCACAACAAATGGTGATGCAGTAACAGGCCCATTATCGAGGACTGGTGTTGCCACCATACAAACGTTTTATGGAATAGCTTATGATGATATTGAAAATGTACTTTTTATATCAGGCTTAAATGTATCAGCTCAATCTGCAATTTTCAAATACAGCATAAACTCAAACACTATTATCTCTTCCAATAATTCATCAGTATTCAACCTGCCCAGTCATGTTCTAGTAAAACATCCATATCTATATGTCGCTAATACAAATGGAACGGATGGGAACAGAGTTATACAGCTTACAAAAAATTTGGCAATCGTTAAAGGATATGGAAATTTTGCATCAACTGCAGGTGTTGAAAACACTGCTCGCGGCATGTTTTATGGTCCCACTAGATTTGTTGCCATTTTAAATAGAAGAATAACCTTGGTTGATGAAGATGATGATAATTTTGGACGTCGAGATAAACTTATCACAATGGATGATATAGATGGAAACGGCTGGGACACCTATGGCCGATATAGCGCAGTAGCCGGCACAGGATATTTTCAATTCTATTATGGTTCTTAATGATTGGTTACTATTTCATAAGTCTTTCTTTTTGCAGCTTATATAAAAAATAGCTTGTTGAAAAAATTCAATCCATTGTGGTATTATTTTTTTCCAATTGAAATCCTCTTCCATTTTCTTTCGAACCAGGATGCCCATCTTGGCAATCATGTCCCGTTTTTTTACTATTTGCCGAAGTTGCCCCATGAACGCTTCCATAGTCCTTTCGACAATAAACCCATTTACATTATCCTCGATAAGCTCCGGCACCAGACCGACATCTGTCGTCAGCGAAGGAACGCCGCAGGCCGCCGCCTCCAGGATCGGCCGTGGACCGCTTTCGCTTTTTGACGCGCATATATACAGGTCAAGGGAATTGTAGAATTCACGCATCCGGTTGTCGTCTTTGATCCATTCCTTTTCAGCGATCTGGGCGTGCAGCTCAACCCCCTCAACGGCCTCGCAGGCCGGCTTTATGATGTCAAAAAAACCGCGATACTGGCTTTTGGGATTTTCATTATTTGTCAGGCTTCCTGCCCATCCGACCACCAGCTTGTTATCATCTCTAATCTTTTTTTCAGGATAGAAAACGTCAAGATCACAGCTGTATTTCGTGTATACAACCGGCAGATGCTTCGAGAATATATACCAGAGCTTCATGCAGTTGGTATTGATCAGCAGGGCCCTTTTCATGCGTTTTATGAACCGCCGTGGCGGTTTCGCGTTATAGCCGGGGGGCTCGGTTTTGTTATTATCCCAGGAAACGAACGACCGTATGCCGGTAATGACCCTGTCCACGGGAAGTTCACGGATCAGGAATTCGTCGAAGAGACGGTTTGTCATGGGGAAAATAAGGTCAAAATTCTTGTAGAAATAATCGCTATCCCGGATAAATTCCCCGAACTGGCATATCTCGAGATGGAGGTCCGACGTGTTGTACTTGATAAGGTCCCGGGCGTTTTTTTCAAGGGACCAGTGCGGCATGTTCGGAATGAGCAGAATTTTTTTTCCCATAGCCACTGACGCGTTATTTGGTAGAGCCAAAGCAAGCTTCATGCTGTATGTGTCTTTGGCAAGCCTATTATAAAAAAAACAGCCTGGATTACAACGTATTTTTAGTACTAACATCTATAGACCGCGCGCGACATCCATTCCCCCATTTCTTATTGACATTATTTCCGCGAAAAGCATAATTTTGATTCTTCCGCGGCAACGCGGATATTCCTTGCATAACTAGTTGTGCATGTTCCCATGGATATAAGCGCCATCAGAGATTTGAAGCTGAAATACCCGGGAATCATTCTCGAGGACCGGGAGATACTGCTGATAGCAAAAAGCATTCGGGAATTTCCCCGGTGCAGCCTCCTTGTTTTCGGCATGGGCAATGACACGCCCCTCTGGCTTGAGATAAATGCACAGGGCCGCACGGCTTTCCTGGAAAACAGCAAGGAGTGGCATCGGAAGGTACGGGAATCGTGCCCGACAGCGGAATCGTACCTCGTGACCTATACTACAAAACTGTCCGAGTGGGAGCAGCTCATAGACGACTATTCCCGCCTGACTGTTGATCTTCCCCCGCAGGTCACCGATACAAAATGGGACGTTATACTGGTAGATGGCCCATCAGGAGATTTGGCCAGTTATAGAAGGCACTATGGCGAGGAACCGCCCGGACGCATGTCCAGCATATACATGTCTTCTCTATTAATCAAGAACGGCGGTTATGTTTTTGTCCATGACTGCAACAGGATAATCGAGCGTCAGTATTCAGATCGATATTTATTCGACGTTAACCTGGTCGAGCAGACAAGGACAAAAGCCCAATTGAGAAAATACAGGATCAGATAACTCATCAATGTTCCATTTCTTAACTTATCATAATATAAATAATTAACAACCGTTAAATTATTCCCGACTATAATTTTATAAAATCATATTTATTTGTTGATCAGGAAACAGTAAATTATTACTATTTAACAAACCATCATTAATTGTCTTCTGACGGAGAACTATTATGAAACACGCTGTGCAGTGTATATACATGGGCAGCTTAATTATGATATTTGCGCTCTTTTTCTCCTGTTCCGACTCCGAGCCCCGCACAGGCTTGCTCGGCCAGACCTCAACGGTCATTATAAACCTTGGAATGCCGTCCGACCAGGCTTCTGATTCGTCAATTTTCGAGAAAATGCGCCACTTCTTCGTGCGGGACGCCATTGCCCAAACTGCGCCTGCTTTCTTCAGCTCCATCAAAGTGCGCGTTACCGCCGCCGATTTCGGCATTATCGAAAAAGAATTCAATCCCTACGGCACCATATCGCTGAACGTGCCTTCCGGCACCCGGAGGAACTTTGAAGTCATTACCTACGTGGCACCAGGTGATCCCAGCGCCGCCGCATCCTTCCGGGGTACAGTCATGGCTGATTGTCCGGCCGGGGAGACCGTCATAGTACCGATTTCCATGTCTTTGAATGAAACGAAAATAATTACCCCGGATAATTTCAATAGCCGTATTGTCGTGAAGAATTCAATGCACAGTGGCTGGAACGTTATTACCACCTTTCAGCAACCCATGGATATAGATTACGATTCGCGGGGAAGAATGTACATTGTCGATTAAAATATATATTAGACTTGTTGCATAACTCCTATTTTGTTGCCATATATTAATTCCACAGTCCGCATGCTACTATAAATGTCTGATCGATAAAATGATCTCTTTTTGTCCGAGAAACATGGTACACTATTCTCAATCGTTTTACCCCGGCAAATGCATTTTCGATTTTAACCCGTACACGACTGATGTTTTTGTTTGAGTTCTTTTGCCGTTCAGTCAA